>Ga0209270_1000080_pt1 | contig 244692 bp, 192 predicted proteins | sample MTBAKSrepl1MetaG_FD_187456 | JGI IMG/M metagenome (GOLD analysis project Ga0209270, IMG submission 187456) | Enrichment culture microbial communities from Arthur Kill intertidal strait, New Jersey, USA, that are MTBE-degrading - MTBE-AKS1... | ecosystem: Environmental > Aquatic > Marine >...
GGGGACGGTCCCCTATCGACCCGATCCCCAGGACCGGGGTTCCTTCACGGACGGTTTTTATCAGATACGGCCCACCGACACCGGTTTCCGATGGGAAAGCAAGGACGGGGCGTGGAAGCGGTACAACATTGAAGGAAAGCTCACGGCCTTTGGCGACCGGAACGGCGTGATCGGAAGGATCCTCTTTCGCCAGGGGCGAGTCGCCTCCATATCCGACCGGAACAACCAGTTGGCGATCTCCTTTGACACGGACGAGGAGGGCCGGGTCCGGGCCGCCTATACCCGGGACGGCCGGGCCGTGACCTACCGATATAGAGGCGGCCGGCTGAGCGCCGCGACCGACGTCCTGGGCCAGGAGACGCGGTTTGCCTACGATGAAGAGGGACGGCTCGAGACCGTAAAAGGTCCCGAAGGGGCCGTGACCCGCATCGCTTATCACGACTCGGGCCGGGTGGCCTCGGTCCTGGACAACAACGGTGAGGGGCATCGGTTTGCGTGGGACTATGACCCAAAGCTCTCCCTCTACTACGTTCGGATCGAGGACCCCCTGGGCAAGGTAACCGAGATCTGGTCCAACAAGAAGGGCCAGGCCCGGCGGGTGGACGTGAACGGGCGCACGGTGTATGCGATTGAAAAGCAGGGGAACACCTTGATCGTCACGGACGCCCGGGGCCTGATCACCCGCAAGACCTTTGACGATCACGGAAACCTCTTGGAGATCGTGTATCCGGACGGGTCAACGGTCACCCGGCAGTACAATCCTCGATTCAATCGACGGACCCAGGAGGTGAACGAGAACGGAGTCGCTACACGGTGGGCCTATGACGACCAAGGGAGGCTCGCTCAAAAGACAGATGCCGCGGGATTGCCGGAGGAGCGAGTCACCGAGTACGTGCATGACGACGACGGCAACCTCCTGACCCTTCTTCGTGTGGGCGACGACCGTACCCCCGAGGCCGTGACCCGATACACCTACGATGCCGCGGGGAACCGGACCTCCGTGACCGACCCCGAAGGGAACACCACCACAACCACCTACGACGCCATGGGGAACGTGCTCACTCAGACCGATTCCATGGGGGCCATCAAGCGATTTGTTTATGATCACGCCGGAAGGATGGTCGAGAGCCAGGATCCCCTGGGCCACACCACCCGGTTCGTCTATGACGCACAAGGCCGCAAGACCCGCGAGATCGATCCCATGGGGAACGAGACCCGTTATGCCTACGATGACCAGGGCAACCTTATCTCCCGGACCGATGCCCTGGGAAATGTCGCACGATTCGAGTACAATGCAGCCAACCAGGTGATTCGGGAGATCGACCCCGAGGGCCGGGAGGTCCGCCATGCCTACGACACGCAGGGCCGCCGGATCTCCACCACGGACGGGGCCGGGAACGAGACGCGCATGGAGTACGAGACCGAGTCCACGTCCGGATGTGCCTCATGCGGGGCCGCAGGCGACAACCAGCCCGCACGGATCGTCTACCCAACGTTTACCAAAGAGTTCGCCTATGACCGGCGCGGCCGCAAGATCGAGGAGACCGACGTTCTGACCGAGACCGAGGCGTACACCACCCTGTTCGAGCACGACCCGACAGGTAACCTGATTGCCAAGACCGACAAGGAGGGACACACCACCCGATACGCCTACGACGCCTTGAACCGCCTGGTCCGGGTCACCGACGCCCTGGGAAACGAGACCGCTTACGCCTACGACTCCCGGGACAACCTGATTGCCCTCACGGACGGAAACGGGAACACCACCCGGTTCGTCCATGACCGGAACAACCGTATGGTGAAGGAGACCCGGCCCATGGGCCAGGAGACCACGTACACCTACGACCGGGCCGGGAACCTCAGGGAGAAGATCGACGCCAAGGGGCAAAAGGCGGCCCACGAATACGACGCCGCAGGACGGCTTGTCGCCATTCGCTATTACGACTCACCCGAGGCAACGGCTCCGGTCAAGACCGTCGCCTTCACGTACGACCCGGCAGGAAACCTTCTCTCCTACGAAGATGGCATGACTTCGGGCCAGTACGTGTACGACCCCCTGCACCGCAAGACCGAGGAGACCGTGGACTACGGCGCCTTTGCCAAATCCATTCAATACGCCTATCACAAGAACGGCCTCAAGAGGGCGTTCACCGGCCCGGACGGAACGTCCCACCAATACACCTATGACGAGGCCGGCCGCCTGGCCGCCATGGATATCCCAGGTCTCGGCGCCATCACGTATGCGGACCACCGGTGGAACCGGCCCACCCGCGTTGCTCTTCCCGGGGGGACCACCCGGACCTTTGCCTATGACCCGCTCATGCGCATTCAGCGCATCACGTCCAAAGGCCCTGGGGGAGAAATCATTCTCGATTACCAGTACGACTACGACCGGATGGACAACATTCGCACCAAGGAGACCGAGCACGGAACCTACCGCTACACCTACGACGCCCTGTACCGGCTCACCGGAGCTGACAACCCCACCCTGCCGGACGAAGCCTTTACCTACGACCCGGTGGGAAACCGTCTCACCTCGGCAGACACCAAAGGCCCCTGGGAGTACAATGCGAACAACGAACTCCTCAGGTACAATGGGGTCACGTTCGGCTACGACGCCAACGGCAGCACCGTGGAAAAGGCCACGACCTCGGGCGTGAGCCGGTACGGCTACAACCCGGAGAACCGCCTCGCCCAAGTGCAGGACGGCCAAGGGAATCTCATCGCATCCTACGCCTACGACCCCTTCGGCCGGAGGCTCTGGAAGGAAGTGGGCGGAGAGCGTATCTACTTCATGTACGCAGACGAGGGCCTGATCGGGGAATACGACCCCAAGGGCCGGGAGATTACGGCCTATGGCTACGTGCCCGGTTCCACCTGGACTACGGACCCAGTCTTCATGAGGCAAGACAAGCAGTACTACCTCTACCACAACGACCATCTGGGCACACCGCAGAAAGTCACTTCATATAGTGGTTCTACCGTATGGGTTGCGAAGTGCAAGATAATTGATCAATTTCAGTCATATATCAATTCATCGATAACTAACAGCCTTGGCTTTCCTGGACATTATAGGGATTGTGAGACGGGCATGGACTATAATTATTATAGGTATTACGATTTCAATATAGGTAGATACCTAAGAGAAGATCCAATTAACATCAGGTATATTGTTAATCGATTTACTTATGCTGACAATAATGCCACAAATTATTTTGATGAATACGGTCTAATTGTAAAATACTGCATCCGAAACTTAGACATTGGGATAGATAAATCTCAAAATATATCAAAAATACTTCATCATGCCTTTTTATATATAAATGGAACAACATATGGTCTGACAACAAATGAAAACCAAGCAAAACGCTACAATAACAACTGCATTGTTGAAGGCCCTGGTTATATAGACATCAATAATATAGCCGATCATGAAGCCCATTCAAGCGGAGCTCATGGTGGTAAATGCCAGGTAGTTCGGTGCGATGATGAGACAAAACTTTCAAACGCTATTAGCAAGGCAAGGCTAAATCCTCCTTATTATTGTCTTGCATCTGACGAAGGAGGTGGCATGAATTGTCAAGATTGGGCCTTTATAATGTATTCAAAAAATTGTAATAAATGTTCAGAAGAAAAGGAAATAGATGAAGCAGTAAATAGACTTCTTATTGACAAAAAATTCAATGAATTACGAAATGAATCAAATAGACACCGATACAAATGACATAAAAATCATTTTGGTTTTTCTTGTTATTACTATAATGCATAACTAATTTCATCGTTCGCTTAATGATAAAATATCATGACTAAATTTACTAAATCAATGAAATTGACTTTATTTATAATTTCATTAATAATACCAACATTCTTATTTAGTGTCTTCATTGTTTTTAGTCGTAATATAAAACCAGAACTAATATATTTGAAAGAAGGTGCATTTGGTCTCAGTAATAAAGAAATCGAATTTCCATCTATAAAATTAAATAAATTACGATATTCTCTTGTATTATCTTTCTATCCAAGGGATGAATCAAGTCATAGAAAACTAATCGAAATTGAGAATGAAAGCAATATTTACTCTTTCCATATCACTATATCAGATATGAATGGCAACGTTTTCCATTTACATACAATTGAAAGTGCTCAAAACATACATAAAGGAAGTGGACAAGGTAAAGTTGACTGGTATTTATTAACATTTTTTAATGAATACAAAGATGAATACAAGGTTACTTTGACATGTTATGACTCAATGAATTTTTTCGATATGTATAATAAAAAATTATATATTCAAAAATATATTGATCCAGCAGGTTTGCCATGGATGCATTTAATCAGCACATCATTACTAATTTTTGCTATTATAACATTAATTATACCTGGCTTAGCATTTTTTATGTTGTTTAAGAATAGGAATTTAATCAAAATTGTGGCCGACAAACAAAACCATTAAAAGATAGCTTATTCTAAAGGTATTTGCTAATTGGAATCTGATTTCAGGTAATGTGCATTGAGCCTATTAAAAAACGGAGAATAATTTAGTTTATTAGTTTATGAATTCAAAGATTTATTCAAGGTTGATGCCATCGTAAGAACCCGGTTTTACGGGTGGCGCTCTTTGACTGGCACGATCAGAATTCACACGGCGTGCGGCAAACCATGCCATACAACTGAACAAATCAAATAAACGAAAGAAGTGAAACACACAATGATATTATTAGTTCTTTTAATTGGACTCAGTATAACTTTTTTAAGTATCTTAATTGGCAGCCAATTAGCTTTTTTTGATAAACAATTTGAATTTATGTTTTTTGGCGCTATTATGGGCACTTTTTTTGGAATCATTTTGGGAAGTTATACTGCTGGTCGAATGATTAGATCTTCCTTAATAAAAGACACATTAATAACTAAGCTTTTTAAGTTATTACTAATCCCTCCAGGATTATGGCTTTCTGTTCTAATTATATTCATGCAGACTACTCTATTTGGCCTAAGTAGCGAATATACTGTTGAACTCATACTTCCTTACATCATTTTAACAGCCTTATCTATATGTATTACGTATTTTGTAGCCCGCCAAAAATCATAATTTAAATGTTATCAATAATGCAATGCTCTTTCTGCGTTTTTGTTATATTATTTCAAATATCAAAGATAATTTAATGTTTCAAAATGCATAATATAAAAGCAAATTGGCTGTTTCTTGGTGCACTAATACTGCTTTTCTGTGGGCCATCTTTAATTGTTTGCATTAGTAAATTATTTAAAATAAACCTACCTATTCCATTTTACATCTTTTTACTTATATTAGCATTGAAAGAAAAAGCAATAATTATTGGACCTATATGCTATCTTTTGTTTTCATCGATTTTTGGCTTATTTAATATAGTTGGTAAAGCTACCTTATGCGCATGCATCATAACAATAATGGCAAATTTCTATTTTATTTTTCATAAAATGGCTTCTAATTATTATGAAGAAGTTACTATAATGTTATATATCATTATTAATATTACATTAACAATATTAGTTATAATTCTTTCTCTTTTAAGCATTAAAAAAAAAGAAATACACTTGGAATATATTAGCTGTATTATTTTCTTTGTTCTTATCTCGACCTTCGCATTTCCGATCATTATCAAGCCCAGTTAGCCCGCGTTGAAGACTACCTATTTTGTTGCATGCCGCCTCCAAGGGGGTTGCTGTTTTTGGTTCCGCGTATATATGCAATGAAATACATATTTCACTCATTTTTTTGTTTTTTAATTTGTTTGTCACCCCATTATATATATAGCGAAAGCTCAATTAACGATGCCTTTTTTGAAGCCGTAGAAAATGGAGATATTTATTTAGTGAATAAATTATTAAAAAGTGGCGCTGATATCAACTACGTTAGTATTGATGGTGATTACACAGCTTTATCTATCGCTTCAGCATCAGGGAATGCTGAGCTTGTTGAATACCTTATAAAATTTGGAGCGCATCCCACAGGAAGTGAAATCAACCCGAATCAACCAATTTATTTTGCCATAGCTGAAAATTATCCAGAAATAGTAGATATTTTAATTAGGGCCGGCGTCAGCCCAAACTACAGATGGACAAAAACGGATGGGAGTTCATTACTGACAAACGCAATACAGTTTGGGCACTTGAAAATTGTCAATATTTTAATTGATCATGGAGCCGATGTTAATCTGCCTGGAAGTAAAAGCTTATCACCTATTTATAGGGCAATAATCGCTGATTATTATGATATTATTTTACTTTTATTGCGTCACGGAGCTAAGTTGAATGAAAAGGATAAATCAGCATTGAAAGCGTTAAAATGGTTTGAAGATCCAAACAATTATGAAATTATTTGTTTGTTAAAGAAAATGAACGCGTTGGACAAATAGCGCATTTTCTGTTTTTCAATTTTATACGAATTCGGGGGACATCATACTTAATTCATGACCCCTCCACAAGAATACGCCCCAGTTTTGCTGAAATAAGTGTGTTTTCCCAAGAGCTCCGGATCTCCGGATCCTCCCGTATCCCATCCCCGGCGCGGGTGTTCCCCTTCCCCCTCAATGGGGGAAGGTCGGGAAGGGGGTGGAAAGGCAGCGCGTTCTCGCCACTCCCACCCTGGGAACCTGTTCCCTCTGGCCGGTGTATTGAGAGATAGGCATGGTGTCCCCTGAATTGGGGTGGATATGCACCCACATACTGGAATGCTGTTTCAAAATATGGAAAAAGGGCTTTTAATCGCGCCAGAAGAAATGGGCTATGCACCCCATGTGAAGAAGAATAGCTATTACAATAATTAACTTAGAATCCATATAGATAATTACTAGGATCAACAAAAATGGAAGAGATCTTTCCAATAGCTTCATTTATCTTTATAAGCATTACTATTTCTCTTTTATTTCATAATAGGATAACAAATTATGCATTAGCATGCATATTGTCTGGAATATTAGCTTCAGTAACTTATCAGATATTAGGAGCCATTTTTATGGGCTATTTAGATCCATTCTTCATGATTGCTTTTATAAATACTACTATAATCGCTGTTATAATAGCTATTATAGCTGGAATTCCATTCCTCTGCATGAGAAGAAGAAAGAGGGACAAGGAAAAACAGTTAGATGAATGATTATGACTTTCTATTCTAAATCTGTAGAGTCAGGAAATTACCATTATTATGCAGAAATCTATGGAAACCATACTAATTTCAGGAACCCCATCAAAAACACGAATCTTTTTTGTAAAAGTAATTATAGCGTACCAGAATCTCCTATTTTTCGATAGACTTAAGCCTTTTACTGATTTGATTTAACCGAAGGAACTAGAGATTTCAAATGCTTTTGCTATGCATTCTACCCACATTGATATCTATAATCTGGTCCAGTTGTCTTCTTTTTGCTTTCGCACGAACAAGAAACAAGTGGAACCTGGTCTCGATTCCCTTTTTGCTGATCAGCATTCTGTTTGGAATAGAGGGCATTATTACAGTTTATATAGACCCTTTTTTTGGATTTTTGATGCCTTATTCCATATCCATTTGCTTTCTTATTGCGGGGGCAGTCACCCGGCTCTTCGTCCGGCTGGCGGGCAGAGTCCGGCCTCTGTCGACGCAGAAGACGAGAGTTTTTCGGCGGTCGCCCTCACCAGGGAATGCGCCATGGTGCGGGCGATGACGGTACGATTCCGGTTCAGTCCCAGGAGGCCGTGAAATACCGGTCGATTTCGTCATAGGAGGGCTCGAAGTTCAAACCGCGCTTCATCACGCAAACCGCCCGGGCGATGCGGATCGGGACGCACAAGGCCTCGGCCGCAATGATTTTCTGTGCCTCGGATAGGAGCGTCTTCCGCCTCTCCGTGTGGACGGCACAGCGTGCTTCCTCGAGCAGGGCGGTCAATTCGGGGGTGGTTCCACAACACCCGCCCTCCCCCTCGAGAAAAAACGGGTCCAGGATGGCGGACGCATCAAAGATGGAGTAGCTTCCCCAGCTCAGAAACGCCAGAGGCACCTCCCCGCTGGTCAGCTTCCGGTAGAAAGAGGCCCATTTGCCTCCCATCCAGTGGAGGCGGGTCCGTATACCCACGGCCTCCAGGTCCCTGGCAATCTCTTCGCCTGCGCTCTCGTTCACACCCACGAAGAAATCGACGGTGAACCCCTCCGGGTACCCCGCCTCTCTCAGGAGTCGCCTGGCCTCGGCCGGATCGTAGGGATAGCGCGTCACATCCGGTTCGTACCCGAAATGAAACGGGCCGGCCATGGTGTCGGTTCGGTCTCCACAGCCGTTGTAGGCCCGTTCGATGAGCCTCTCCTTGTGGATGGCATGGTTGACGGCCATCCGGACCCGCTTGTCCTTGAAGAATTCGACGCCGCTCCGCCCCGTTGCGTCCATGGTCATGAAGCAGACACGAAGGATCGGCGTGCTCTTGATTTTCAGGGAGGCGATGTTCTTCAGAAAGGCCACCTGTTCCTGATGAAAGTCGGAAGAGCGGAGCAGATCGGTCTCTCCGGAGATGAGGGCCTCCATGTGCAGGATTTCCTCCGGGTCTGTAACGACCTTCAAGTAGGGAACTCGGGCCTTCCCCTTGGGACCGCCGAAATAGCTGGAGTTGGCCGCAAACAAGACGGTCGAAGGGATTTCACAGGAAGCGAATCGATAGGGGCCGGTGCCGACCGGATGCCTGCCGAAGCCCTCCTTGCCCACCTTCCCATAGTAAACGGGTGGATATACAAAAAGGACATTGGCGATCACCTCCAGCGCAAGCGGGCAGGGTATGGAGTGCCGGATTCGGACCGTGTCTTCGTCCACGATCTCAACCCCTTCGAGACCGGCCAGGTTGACGGCGACCTGGGAGTCCGGCCCTTTCAGGAGCGCCAGGGAAAAACGGATGGCCTCCGCATCGAACGGCTCACCGTTGTGAAAACAGACCCCTTTCCGGAGCTTGAACTCGAGGGTGTGTTCATCGAGCGCCTGCCACGATTCGGCCAGACAGGGGACGAGCATTTTTCGGACAGGGTCCCTGTAAACGAGGGTGTCTCCCCAGTTGTGGTAGAGGACCAGGATCGGTCGGATGTTGACGTGTGCCGGGTCGAGGGTCTTGAAAGGCTGGGTTCCCAGGTACACCACCAGCGTGTCCTTGTCCCCCGCGTGACAGGACGACCAAATCCCGAGGACCAGGAGCACCATCAACAGGATCACGGGAATGGTCTTGTTCATGGATTTCCCCCTCCGTGCACTCCGGCGTCCGCCTGCCTCCCGGCGGCAACAGCCCGAAGACGGAGCAGCGGTTCAACTTCCCTAATAGCCCAGGTTCTCCCCGATCAGCTTCACGTGAATCCGATTCTGGATCATGTGACCTTCGATGATGCTCCACATGTTGCAGATCCGCTGAGGGGCCTTGCAGTCGTTGCACAGGCCGGTCTTGGCGCAGGGGGTGTCCAGGCCGAGCCGGATGGCGTTCACCGGCGCGGCATACTGTTTCACCCGGGCCATGGCGCTCTCCAGGTCGGGCGCCACCTTGTTCATGCCCACCGCCAGGATGACCTTTTGCGGCCCGAAGGTCATGGCGGCCACCCGGTTGCCCATGCCGTCCAGGTTGACCAGCTTGCCGTCCAGGGTGACGGCGTTGGAACTCGCGATCATCACGTCCGCGGTCAGGCCGCGGCGCCGGAGCGCCAGCCCCTCTTCGGGAGCAAGGCCCGGCAGGTAGGGATCGATCAGCTCGACACCGGGCAACCGGGCCGCGGCCTCCCATAGACCCATGCCCACGGCGGTCATGGATCCGCAACGGAACACCGTGGCCTTGTCCGGGATCATGGCGACGATTTCATCCTTTGCCTGGGCCGCGGTGGCCGCGTAGCTCCCGTCCATACGCCGCTTCTTGAGGTTCTTGATGATCTCCACGGCCGTCTTTTCATTCCAGTCTCTCTGGTGCGCATCCATGTGGACCTCCCGGTTCCCTGAAATCCTGATGGTGTCGTAAGAGCCCGAAGCCTTCAGCCCGGGCAGCCTCCCCCCGTTGCCAGGTAGGCGGCCAGGCGATCGATGCCTTCGGAAAGGCTGTCCCGGCCGAAACCGAACCTCACGTGGTGGTCCCCGTAGAGAAACATGCGGGAGGGCGCCAGCATGATGCCGGTTTCCTGTACCAGGGTTTCGCAGAACGAAAACGTGTCTTGAACGGCGGTCATCCGGGGAAAGCAGACCGACCCGCTTCGAGGACGGTTCCACCGAAACCAGCCGCTGTGCTCCCGGAAAAAGGCGTCCAGGACCCGGAGGTTCCGCTGAACGCGGGACCTCTGCATGGGGATGATGCGGTCCCGGCAGCGCAGGGCCGTCAGGGCCAGGATCTCGCTCGGAGCGCTGCTGCAGATGGTGGTGTAGTCCTTGAGCCGGCTCACCCGCTCGAGGACCTCCGGGTCCTGCGCGGCGAGCCAGCCGATCCGCAGGCCCGGCAACCCGAAGGACTTGGAAAGCCCCGAGAGGGTGATCGCCCGGGAGTACCGGTCACAGGCCGCGGGCAGACGGTCTTCGGGATCGATCTCCAGAAAGCGGTACATCTCATCCGAGAGGAGGTAGGCCCCCCTTCGGCGCACGCATTCCACGAGAGCATCGAAGGCCTCCCGGGTCGGAAGGAACCCGGTGGGGTTGTGGGGGAAATTGACCACCACGAGCCGTGTGTCGTCCCGAAGCATGGCGTCCAGATCCTGAACGCTGAACTCCCAGCCCTGCTCTTCATCCGGTGTCCAAAGGGAGACGTCGCAACCCATGGAACGCGCCACTTCGTAGAGGGACTGGTAGCCGGGGAATGTGCAGACCACGTGGTCCCCCGGCGCCAGAAGCGCATGCATGAGCAGGAAGATGCCCTCTTCCGGAACGACCACCAGGACATTCTCCCGATTCATCTCCTCGTAGAGGCCGGCCACGGTCTCCCGAAGGGCCGGATGCCCGAGCGTCTCGGTGTACCCGAGTCTCAGCCCGTCCCACATCCGCCAGGTTTCGGCGTCGGCCATGTCCACCAGCTCCGCCATGGACAGGGTCTCACAGTCCGAGCTCGCCAGAAGGATCTCGGCCGAGAATTCGTGCTTCCCGAAGAACCGCTCCAGGGCAAAGGGTTCGATGTTCATATTGGGCGCCTCCCTCTCCTTTCCCATGCCGCATCATAGCCGAGCAGGGTTACCGGGCGCAACCATTCCTATGAACACTCTTGCAACAACCCCCGGACCCTGCTACCACATAGCAACAGGCCGTTATGAAACGCCCATCTGCTGCGTGTTGCCCATCCCTCGTCACTGCGGCGTATTGGCTTGTACGCCTCGTTCTTCGGGATGTCGCAAGCCTTGCATTCGGGCATGTTGCCTCGGCCTGTGAACATCGGATTTTTCAACGCGCTGATAAATGCCGGGGACCTCCCCCGCGGCGGCAAAAAGGACCGTTTTGGGGGAGGATGCCTGAATGAAAGAAAGGAAACCCATGAGCAGCCTCAAGGATCTGATACAAGACGACCCCATCCACCAGCGGCGACTGGAGTTCCGGTCCTACTCCCTGGAAGGCGGCCGGATCATCGTGGAGGGCCGGCTGAAAGACGACCGCCTGGTGACGGGCTTTCACTGGGACGGGACCCCCATTCCGGCCGGCGTGGTCCACCACATGGTGGTGCGCATCCTGGTGGGCGGCACACCGCCGTCCATCCTGGACGCCGAGGCCGAGATGCTCGACGTGCCCAACGAACTCTGCCCCACGACACTGGATTCGGTCAAGAGGATCATCGGTCTCTCCATTGCCCACGGTTACGGCGAGGAGGTGCACAAGCGGATCGGCGGGGTCAAGGGGTGCGCCCACCTCACCCACCTCATCGTGACCATGGGGGCCGCGGCCGTTCACGGCCTCTTTGCCCAGAACACCCGGGAGCTGCGCCCCGTGCCCCGGTCCCTGGACGATTTTCCGGCCCTCTCCACCGTGCTCAGGAGCTGCAAGCTCTGGGACGACGACGGTCCCCTGCTCCGAAAGATTCGGGAGGCCATGGAGCCGAAGGGATCCTCCGAGGAGACATGAAAGCCGCCTCTCTTTCGGGAGTCCTGCTGGCCGTTTTCCTCCTGGGTTGCGCCTCGGCCTCCCTGTCTCAGGGGGATTCGAGACCGAATGCCGGCTTCCCTTGGAACCGGCATGAGGGGGCGGCACAGTTCCTGCCCGTGACGGCCAGGGGGTTCATGGGCGGAGAGACCGTGGCCCTGGAAGTCGCCAGGACCCCCGGACAGATCGCCAGGGGTCTCATGTTTCGGAAAGAACTGCCTGAGGACCGAGGTATGCTGTTCGTCTACGAGCCGCCTCAACCGGCCCGCTTCTGGATGAAAAACGTCGCCGTGCCGCTGGACGTCGTCTTTCTCCGGGGAGGGGTCGTCATGGACATCGCCCACTCCATGCCTCCGTGCAGGGGCGACATGTGTCCCCTCTACGGACCGGACGGGCCGGTGGATCAGGTGATCGAACTGCGCGGGGGCAGGGCAAACGAACTGGGCCTGGCGGTGGGGGACCCCGTTCGAGTGGAATTTCTGGATTGAACCTGGAGGCGTTTCTTTCGTGACCCCGGATATGGTTCTGGTCCTATCCTTGTTGTTTGTCTCGGTGGTGCTTCTGGTCACCGAGTGGATCCCCATGGAGGTGACCGGCCTTCTGGTCCTGGGGTGTACGGCACTGACCGGTCTGCTCACCCCGGTGGAGTCCCTCTCGGGGTTCAGCAATCCGGCGGTGGTCACCATCTGGGCCGTGTTCATCCTGAGCGGCGGGCTCACGCGGACCGGCGTGGCTGAAGTCATCAGCCGCGTGGTCATGAAATTGGCCGGCAAGGGCGAGGTCGGCATGATCGTGGTGATCATGGCCGCGTCCGGCGTCATGTCCGCCGTCATGAACAACGTGGCCGTGGCGGCCCTGATGCTGCCGGTGGTCATGGACATCGCCCGGCAGACCGGAAACCCGCCCTCCAGGCTGCTCATGCCCCTGGCCTACGGTTCTCTGCTGGGAGGACTGACCACCCAGATCGGGACGCCCCCCAACATCCTGGTCACTGACTTTCTGCGGGAAAACGGATTCACGGCGTTTACCTTCTTTGACTTCACCCCGGTGGGGCTGGCCGTGATGGGTGCCGGCATCGCCTTCATGGCCCTGGTCGGGCGCCACATGCTGCCGAAACGGGATGTGACCCGGGAGTCGCCGGGCGGGGGAAAAGGGGACTGGCAAAGCCAGTACGACGTGCAGTCCCGCCTCTTTCACGTGCGGGTTCCTTCCGGATCGGTTCTCTCGAATAAGACCCTGGGGCAGACTCGAATCGGGTCGATCCTGGGTTGGAACGTGATCGGAATATCGCGTCAGAATCAGTCCACCATCGGCCCGGGTCCGAACGACGTCCTGCTGGCGGGCGATGTGCTGACCGTGGAAGGCCGTATCGAGAACCTGGGGCAGCTCAAGAGATGGCATCAGATCCGGATTCATGAAGAGGGGTACGACATCCTCCATGGCCTGGCTGAAAACGTCCGGTTTTGCGAGGTGTGGATCCCCGAGGGATCGGCCTTTGTCGGAAGCACGCTCCATTCCCTGACATTCAGGACGCGTTTCAAGGCCAATGTCATCGCCATCCGCCGCAATGACTCGATCCTGCGGGCCAACATTCAGGATCGCCCTCTCGCCGCTGACGACCGGCTCCTGCTGGCCGGACCGGAAGATGCCCTCGAGGCATGCAGGGACTCGGGGGACATGGACCGGTTTCGCTATGTCGACGTGTCCGAGATGGCCGATGTCTACCGCCTTCAGGAACACATGCTGGTCATGGAGGTGGCCGAGGATTCCGAGCTGGCGGGCACATCCCTCAAGGAGAGCCGCCTGAGCGACGCCCTGGGGAGCCACGTGATCGGCATGGTGAGGGGCGAGGGCCCGGTTCTCATGCCCGAGCCCGACGAGGTCCTGAGGGCGGGGGATCGCCTCCTGGTGGAAGGGACTCTCGCGGATTTCGACATCATTCGAGGACTCGACGAGCTGGTGGTGGAGCCGCCGTCCGAGGCCGCGGACTATTTCTCCCCGCTCCTCTCCCGGGGCACCGGGCTCGTGGAGGCGATCCTGGCGCCCGGGACCACCCTGGAAGGGAAGACCCTTCGCCAGATCAATTTTCGCGAAAAATACGGCCTCACCGTGCTGGCGTTGTGGCGAAAAGGCCGGGCCTACCGGTCCAACCTCAGAGACATGGAGATCCGTTTCGGGGACGCCCTTCTGCTGCTCGGACCCCCGAACCGGCTGCACGTCCTGGGAAACGAACCCGACTTCATCGTTCTCACCCGGATGGTTCAGGAGAATCTCCGTCGGGAAAAGATGAAGATTTCCCTGCTGATCATGCTCGGTGTCCTGTTCCCCGTGTTCATGGGGTGGGTGCCCATTTACATCGCCGCGGTCGTAGGCGCCGCCTTGATGGTGCTGACCGGGTGTCTGACCATGGAGGAGGCCTACCGGCAGATCGAGTGGAAAGCGGTCTTCCTGATCGCGGGCATGCTCCCCCTGGGTACCGCCCTGGATCAGACCGGCGCCGCCAGGTGGATCGCCGAGAACGTGGTGGCCCTGGTGGGGCCCTATGGACCCCACGCCGTCCTGTTCGGACTCCTGGTCCTCACCTTTTTTTCCACCTGCTTTGTGCCCACCGCCGCCCTGGTGGTACTCATGGCGCCCATTGCACTGAGTACGGCCGCCAACACGGGCTTGTCTCCCTATGGCCTCATGATGGCGATCTCCATGGCGGCATCCGCCAGCTTCACCACGCCCATCTCCCATCCCGCCAATATCCTCGTCATGGGTCCCGGGGGGTATCGCTTTCTCGACTATGTCAAGGTGGGCGGGCTGCTGACCCTGGTGACCCTGGGGGTCCTGATGCTGGTCCTGCCGGTCTTCTGGCCCCTCTGACCGGTCCGTGGAGGTGAAAACGGGGGACGTCACCGTCCTTTTCTCAGGTAGTCCAACCAGACCCTGTAGAATTTTTCGTGGGTAACCACATCCCGAGGCAAAGAATCCAAGGATCCGGATACGGGATCCATGTGCAAGGAGGTCGACGACATGACGAAGATGGATGAGTTACTGAAAGAGCTGGCTCAGAAGAGGGAACGCTTTCTTCAAATGGGCGGGCCTGAAAAAATCGCGCAGCAGCATGCCAAAGGCCGCCTCACCGCGAGAGAGCGGATCGACCGGCTCCTGGACTCCGGCTCTTTCCTGGAGATGGGGCTGTTCGCTCACTCGGACTACCCCGGCATGGAAGAGAAAACACCGGCCGACGGCCTCATCTGCGGCTATGGCCTGATCGACGGGAGACGGGTGGGAGTCATCGCCAATGACTTCACCGTTCTCGCCTCGACCAACGCCAAGGTGAATCTCAAGAAGCTCGTGACCTTTAAAAAGCAGATCAAGGAAAAGGCCGTCGTCCCGCTCGTCTTTCTGGGAGAGGCCGGCGGGGCGCGGATGCCGGACTGCCAGGGATCCAAGGAAATCTGCGCTCTCACCGGCCACGAACTGGACGGCCTCCGCTCCGAGTATACCCATTTTCGGGAACAGCCCTATATCTTTGCGGCCCTGGGGGAATGTTACGGTGTCGCGGATTTCCAGGCGAATCTCGCGGATTTCGTGGTTCAGGTCAAGGGGAGCGCCATCGCCGTGTCCGGCCCGCGCGCCCTGAGTCGCGCCATCGGACAGGCGTACAGCGGGGAGGAGATCGGGGGGTGGGAGGTCCACTCCAGGATTACGGGGATCGCGGACCGGGTGGTGGAAAACGAAGAGGAGTGCTGGGACATGATCCGGCGTTTCCTGGACTACATGCCCAACCACCACGGAGAACTGCCGCCCGTGCGGCCGGTGCCCGAGGGATCCGACGAGCGCACGTCGCGCATCCTGGACGTCCTGCCCGAGGATCGCCGCCGGGTTTACGACATGCACCGCATCCTTGACTGCATCGCGGACGGAGGGGAGTACCTGGAGCTGAAGCCGGACTTCGCCGGGATGCTCATCACGGCCCTGACACGAATCCACGGGCGTGTGGTCGGCATCGTGGCCAGCAACCCCATGGTGAACCTGGGGGCCACGGATACGGATGCCCTGGACAAGATGATGGGCTTTCTGGTCCTTTGTGACTCCTACCACATCCCGCTCCTCTTCCTGCACGACACCCCCGGTCACATGGTGGGCAAAGACGGGGAGATCAAGAAGGTCGGGGCCAAGGTCGTGAACGCCCTGCAGTGCCTCTTCCAGGTCACCGTCCCCAAGATCTCCATCATCATTCGCAAGACCTACGGCCAGGGGACCGTGAACATGTGCGGAATGGGCGGAGGCCCCGACTTCCTGGCGGCCTGGCCCAGCGCGGAGATCGGATTCATGGACCCGCTCATTGCCGCGGACGTGGTGTTCGGAAAGCTCTCCGAGGAAGAGCGGGCGAAAAAAGTGGAGGCCATGATCGGGGACCTCTCCCCCTACCCCGCCGCAGGGGCCTATTATGTCCAGGACATCATCGACCCCCGGGAAACCCGGGACTACCTGGCCCGTGTCTTGAATATCATCCGCGACTCCAAGGACCGGGGCATGGGCAAGCGGTACCTGGCCAACTGGCCGACCCGCTTTTAGTCCTCCCGGGGCTGACCCCGGGCGATTGACAAAAAACGCTTGACTCCGTATTTTGTGTTTTGTATACAATCGATTTACGAATACATAAATTCGATAACATACCCTTTATTGAGGCAACAACCATGGAAATCAAAGGGCTCAGAGACTCGGTCACCGATGCGCTTCGAACCCAGATCATTACGGGCCAACTGGCGCCCGGGCAGCGAGTGAACGAGGCCGAGTTGTGCGAGATGCTCAACGTCAGCCGATCCCCCCTGAGGGAGTCCCTGCTGATCCTGGAATCGGAAGACCTGGTGAGGCGTATCCCCAGAAGAGGGACGTATGTAACGGAGATGAGTGAGGAAAACCTTCGAATGATCTACCAGGTCACCAACATGGTGGAGATGTACGCCCTGGATCAACTGGAGGAGAAAGGGATCACGGACGTCCCCCGACTGGAGGCCGCGGTCGAAAAGTGCACGGTCGGCGACCTTTCCCCCCAAGACGTCTGGAAAGACCTGGCGGTCCACCGAAAGTCCCTGGCCAGCTTCCACGGAAGGCTGGTCGAGACCCTGGAGAACCCGGCCGTCATTTCGTTTTACCGGAACATCTCCTCCAGTCTCGCCCGGTACCAATTCCTCCACCTTGCTGAAACGCGGAGCGGAAGGGCAGAGGACAAGGACCATCACCTGATCATCGACTGCATCAAGCGCGGCGCATATCCGGAGGCCAAAGCGATCCTGAAGCGGCATATTCGGATCTCCCTGCAGCACAAACTCGACGCCCTGGACGTGCCCTCCGCCTTGGAGGCCGCCAACTAACGGATTCCCGGACAGGTTTTCAGCCGTTGCCGGCGGGGGTCATCACGGGTCGAAGGGAAGGGGTCCATCGATGGATGACAACACAACGAAACAACCGGAATTGCCCGAAGGCTGGACCGAACTGAGAAAGGCCAAGGCATCGGCCAATACCGGATGGACCTATTATACCGAACTGGTCAAGGTCCTGTACGAGGAACTGGACCAGGACAAGGCCAGTGACATCTGCGGAAAGCTGGCCAGAAAACTGGCAAAAAAGTTTATTCAGCCCGGCATGAAGAAGTTCGGGATCGAAGGAAACGACGCCTGGGCCCTGGCCAGTTATTTCAAACTGGCGACCGGCGATATCCTCGGCTACAAGGTCGAACTCATTCGAGTGAGCCCCAAAAAGGTGTTGTACAGGCTGTATCCCCCTTGTGTCTGGTTCCCGGACCTGGACATATGTCCGGAGTATTGCCATTCAGAGGGTGAATTCGAAAAAGAGGCCGCCAGGCTGATCAATCCCAAAATCAAAGTGACCACCACGAATCTGCTGACAAAGGGCAATCCCTACTGTGAAGAAATGTTCGAAGAAGTGGACAGTGAATAGAAAACCCCGGTGAAGGGACACGATAGGAAGGCTCGGCCGATGACCTGGAAGGACGCCGTAGACGAAATCCAGAAACGAAAAATACTGGCCTGCCGCATGGGCGGTGAGGAGAACGTTCAACGACAGCGTGACTTGGGAAAGCTGACCGTCCGTGAGCGCATCGACTCCCTGTTGGATGCCGGATCGTTCCTGGAAAGGGGAGTGCTGGCCGGGGAGACCCGATACCAGGACGGTGAACTGGTGGGCATGACCCCCTGTCCGCTCCTGATCGGCACGGGGATGATTCAGGGAAGGGATGTCACGGTGCTCGCCGACGATTTCACCATCCGGGGCGCATCCGTGGGAGATCTGTACAAGGCCAAACTGGCCTATGTCCTGAAGATGGCCCGCGAACTGCGGCTTCCGGCGGTCCGGCTGCTGGACGGGGCCGGAGGCACCATCAAGGAGATCCTGAGGCATGGGTACGTGAAATTCCCCACACTCCCCGATTTCGCCATGAAAGACCTGGTGAACCTCATGTCCATGGTCCCGGTGGTCTCGGTGGCCCTGGGGCCCACCGCAGGCTCGGGAGGACTGTTGATGGTCTCTTCCCATTTTTCCGTGATGGTGAAGGAGACCTCCCAGGTCTTCGTGGGAGGTCCGGCCCTGGCACGGCAGGCCTACAACCAGCATGCCACCAAGGAAGAGATGGGCGGGTACCGGGTGCACACCCGGGTCAGCGGGGTGGTGGACAACGAGGCGGAGAGCGAGGAGGACGCCTTTGACCAGGTGAGGCGGTTTCTCTCGTACCTCCCATCGAACGTCTGGGAGATGCCGGAGCGGAAAGATGCGGAAGCGGATGTTCCGGGGAGGCGGGAAGAGGCGCTTCTCTCGGCCATCCCCCGGGACCCCAAAAAGCCCTATGACATGCGGGGCATCCTCGAGGGTGTGTTCGACCGGGGCTCCGTCTTTGAGATCGGGCGGTACGGGGGGCAGGCCCAGATCACGGCCCTGGCCCGGCTCCACGGGTATCCCGTGGGCGTTCTGGCGAACGACCCCCGCTTCTGGGCCGGGTCCTTCGGCTGGGATGTGGCCGAGAAATTCCAGCGATTCGTCGACATGTGCGACACCTTCCACCTCCCCATCGTCAATTTCGTGGATCAGCCGGGCTTTCGCGTGGGGAAAGAAGCCGAGTTGAACGGAACGATTCGAAAGGGGGTCCGAGCCGTTTTTTCGATCTACCAGGCCACGGTCCCGTCCGCCGCCGTTTACGTGCGCAAGGCCTACGGCGTGGCCGGCGGGAGCCAGGCGGACTACAGCGGGTTGAACTGGCGCTACTTCTGGCCCTCGGCCAACTGGGGCAACATCGTGGTCGAAGGAGGCGTCTTCGCCGCCCACCGGGCCGAGATCGAGGCGGCGGAAGACTCGGACGCCCTTCTCCAGGAACTGGAAGACACCTACCGGAGTTACGCCTCCCCCTTTCGATCGGCCGAGGCCTTCGACGTGGAAGACGTCATCGATCCGAGAGACACCCGTCCCCTGTTGTGCAACTGGGTCGACAAGGCCTACCGGGTGGAAAGGACCCGACCGGGTCTGAAGTCGCGGGGCATGCGATGCTGAATGGCGGAGGAGCCGCACATGCTTGAAGTGGACAATGTCGAGATCACTTACGATGACGTGATTCTGGCGGTAAAAGGCGTCTCCCTTCGAGTACCGGAAGGAAAGATCGTCACCCTGCTCGGCGCCAACGGTGCCGGCAAGAGCACGGTGCTCAAGGCCATATCCGGCGTGCTGAAGTCCCAGGAAGGGAAGATCGAGAGCGGCAAGATCACCTACTACCAGAAGCCGCTCAACGGCGTGAGCCCGGAGAAAATCGTGCGAATGGGCATCTCGCAGGTCCCCGAGGGGAGGCGGGTGTTTCAGGATCTCACGTGTCAGGAAAACCTCAGGGTCGGTTCTTTTACGAGAAAGAACTCCGTTCAAGTCAAGCAGGACATGGAGAAAATCCTGGGGTATTTCCCGGTGCTCAAAAAGTCCCTTCCGGTGAAGGCGGGATACCTGAGCGGAGGGGAGCAGCAGATGCTGGCCATCGGCCGGGCCCTGATGAGCCGGCCCAGGTTCCTGCTTCTCGATGAACCGTCCCTGGGGCTTGCGCCTCTCCTGGTCAAGGAGATCTTTTCCATCATTGAAACCATCAACCTGAAGGATGCCATTTCCGTCCTGCTGGTGGAACAGAACGCCAATATAGCGCTTCAGATCGCATCCCACGGCTACATCATGGAAACCGGCCGGATCGTCATGGACGATCCGTGCGACCGGCTGCGGCAGAACGAAGATGTCATGGAGTTCTACCTGGGGATCACGGCGGAAGGGGGGATCAAGAGCTTTGCAGACGTCAAGCACTACAAGAGAAGAAAGAGGTGGCTATCCTGATGGGGCGGCGGCAGCGCCCCAACTGGTGGTCGAGCACCTGAGCCTCTCCTTCGGCGGGATTCGCGCCCTTCTGGGCGTGGACTTCCAGGTCTTTCCGGGCGAGATCTTCTCCATCATCGGGCCGAACGGAGCAGGGAAGACCTCCATTTTCAACTGTATCAGCCGGCTCTACACCCCCCAGGAAGGGAGCATCCGATTCGAAGGGACCGAACTCCTGTCCCTGCCACCCCACAAGATCGTGGGGCTGGGCATTGCCCGGACCTTTCAAAACATCGAGTTGTTCAAAAACATGACCGTGCTCGACAACATCCTGCTGGGACGGCACCTGTTTCTGAAGAGCGGCGTGTTCTCCGGGGGGGTCTTCCTGGGAAAGGCCCAGAAAGAGGAGATCGCCAACCGGCTGAAGGCCGAAGAGATCATCGATTTCCTGGAGATCGAGGGGAGCCGCAAGAAGGTGGTCGGGGAACTCCCCTACGGCCTTCAAAAACGGGTCGAACTGGGGAGGGCCCTGGCCATGGAGCCTCGCCTCCTGCTCCTGGATGAACCGACCGCGGGAATGAACCTGGAGGAGACCGAGGACATCGTCCGGTTCGTCCTGGACGTCAACGAGGAGTTCGGGACGACCATCGTCCTGATCGAACACGACCTGAGGGTCATCATGGACATCTCGAAACGGATCATCTGTATCGATTTCGGCGCAAAGATCGCCGACGGCACCCCGAAAGAGATCCAGACTCACCCCAAGGTCATCGAGGCGTACCTGGGAGAAGAGTACCAGGGGAAAGACCGTGACCAGGGAGCATCCGAATGAGCGAGCAGACCATCCCCAAGCTGCTGAAGGCCTCCGCCGCCACCTACGGGACGCGGGTGGCCTTGAGGGAAAAGGACCTGGGCATCTGGCAGGACATCACCTGGGAACAGTACTACCGGAAGACGACGTGGTTCGGCCTCGGACTCATCAGCATGGGGCTCCAGCGGGAGGACAAGGTCTCCATCCTCTCCGAGAACAACTCGGAGTGGCTCTATGCCGATCTCGGAACCCAGGGCGCGGGCGGTGTGGTGGTGGGGATCTACCCTACCAACGTGGCGACCCAGGTGGAGTACATCCTGGACCACTCGCAGTCGAAGTTCGTGGTGGTGGGCGACCAGGAGCAGGCCGATAAGGTCCTGGAGGTCCAGGACCGCCTGCCGGACCTCAAAAAAATCATCGTCATCGACATGAAGGGACTCAGGCGGTACCGCACCCCCCTGATCATGAGTTTCGAGGGCGTCCTGGCCCTGGGTGGGGAAAAGGACCGGGAAGACCCGGGCCTCTTCGACCGTCTGGTCGAACAGACCCAGCCGGAGGACACGGCCCTCATGGTCTACACCTCCGGCACCACCGGGAAACCCAAAGGGGCCATGATTTCCCACCGGAACGCCATCGCCAGCGCCCGGAATTTTCTTTCGTGCACACCGCTTCGAGCGGATGACGTCATCGTCTCCTACCTCCCGCTGTGCCACATCGCGGAGAGGAGTTTTTCCGTTCTCTACCCCCTCATGACCGGCGGGATCACGGTCAACTTTGCCGAGAGCCTCAACACGGTACAGGACAATATTCGGGAGATCGCCCCCACCATTTTTTTCGCCGTGCCGCGAATATGGGAAAAGATGCAGTCCGGGCATTTCATGCGAATGAGGGATGCCACCCGTTTGAAGCGTTTCATCGACACCTGGTGTCTCAAAAAGGAAAGAGCGCTTTACGAAAGGGAGTGCCGGGGCGAGTCCTTCGGCCTCTACTGGAAGGGCATCCAGGCCCTGACCTCCATCCTTCACGGCCATCCTCTCAGGAAGCACTTCGGCTTGAACCGGGTCCGGTATGTCTACACGGGAGGGGCCCCGACGCCGCCCGAGACGGTCATCTTTTTTCACTCCATCGGGATCAAGATCCGGAATCTCTACGGGTCCACGGAGTGCACCGGAATCTGCAGCGTACACCAGGGGGACGATGTCCGTGTGGGGACCGTCGGCCCCCTCTCCCCCGGGGTGGAGCTTCGAATGGGAGAAGACGGAGAACTCCTGTTCAAGACCGAAGGCGTGTTCAAGGGGTATTACCGGGACCCCGAAGCCACGGCCGAGGCCGTGGTGGACGGCTGGTATCTTTCAGGAGACGTGGGAAAACTGACGGACGACGGACATCTCGTCATCACAGACAGAAAAAAGGACATCATCATCACGTCCGGGGGGAAAAACATCTCTCCCCAGGAGATCGAAAACGAGTTCAAGGCAAGCCCCTACATCAAGGACGCCGTGGTCATCGGGGACAACCGAAAATACCTGACCGCACTGATCCTCATCGAATACGACAACGTGGGCAAGTGGGCGGAGGACCAGCGGATCACGTACACCACCTTCAAGGACCTGTCCCAGAAGCCTGAGGTGCGGGAGTTGGTCTCCCAGGTCACGGAAGAGGTGAACCGAAAATTTGCACGGGTGGAAACGATCAAACGGTTCACGGTCCTCGACAAGGAACTGGACCAGGACGACGACGAACTCACCGCCACTCAGAAGGTCCGGAGAAGCATCATCGAGAAGAAATACGCGGACGTGATCAACCGGATGTACAAGGCGGGATAGGGGGAAACGGGATGACCGGGGGAACCTTGGGAAATATTCTGCAGTTGACCATCAGCGGCCTGGCCGTAGGAAGCATCTACTCCCTGGTGGCGCTGGGGTTCGTGATCATCTACAAGGCCACGGATGTCTTCAATTTCGCCCAGGGGGAACTCATGACCCTGGGCGCCTTTGTCTGCTATTTTTTTGTGGTCCAGCTCCATATCCCCATCTTCTGGGCATTCCTGCTCACCTTCGCCGCAACGGCACTCATCGGTTTCATGACCGAAGAGATCTTCCTCAAACCGATGATGGGGGAGCCCATCTTTTCCGTCATCATGGTCACCATCGGGTTGAGCGTGTTCCTGAAAGGCGTCATTGGCTTTTTCTGGGGATACATGATCAAGCGCTTTCCTTCGTTTGTCTCCGAGGTTCCATTTTCTTTTGCTGGAATTATCATATCACCGGCTCACGTGGTCACTATAATTGTCTCAGGTATATTAATTATTAGTTTCGCATGCTTTTTCAAATTCTCCACGCTGGGGATCGGCACGCGCGCTGTGGCCAATGACCAGGATGCCGCTCTTCTGATGGGGATCAGCGTACGCAAGATCTTCGGGCTCTCCTGGGCCATAGCGGCCGTAGTGGCCTCCATCGGCGGCATCCTGCTCAGCAGCATCACCTACCTCCATCCCTCCTCGAGCTTCGTGGGCATCAAGGTCTTTCCGGCCGTGGTACTGGGAGGGCTGGACAGCATTCTTGGCGCCATCGTGGGGGGGCTCATCATCGGCGTGGTGGAGAATATCGCCGGGGGATACCTGGGAGGGGATGTCAAGGAGATCACGTCGTTTGTGATCCTGATCGTGATCCTGATGATCAAGCCCTATGGGCTCTTCGGCAAGGAAGAGATCGAGCGCGTGTAGCGAAAGGAGAGAGGCGGCATGAGAAGCGGTGACTTCAAGACCTCCTACCGGGAGGACATTGCGATCCTGCAGACGACGTTCGTGAAGGTCTGCGTCGTTCTGTTCGTCATCGGACTCATCGGGCTGATTCTGATCTCCGACGTCTACGTCATCTACATCATCAACCTGTGCGCCATTGCCACCATCGGGGCCCTGGGGCTCAACCTCCTGACCGGTTTCACGGGACAGATCTCCGTGGGTCATGCGGGCTTTCTGGCCATCGGGGCCTATTCCAGCGCCATACTCGTGGAGGCCGGTCTCCCCTTTTTGCTGGCCCTGCCCGCGGCAGGGTTCATCGCGACCCTGTGCGGCATGCTCGTGGGGATACCCTCGTTGAAACTGAGAGGTCTGTACCTGGCCATCACCACCTTTGCCTTTGGATACATCGTCGAACACGTGGCCAATTCCTGGGTCAGCCTGACCAACGGGGCCAACGGGATGACCGTGATGCCCGTGTCCCTGTTCGGCATGGACTTCGATACGGACAAAGGCTTTTTCTTCATTGTCTTTCCCATCGCCGTCCTGGCCGTCATGTATGCCCGAAACCTGATCCGCTCAAGGCCCGGAAGGGCCTGGATCGCCATTCGGGATCGCGATATCGCCGCAGAGACCATGGGGATCGGTCTTCGCTGGTACAAGCTCTCCGCATTCGCCGTGAGTTCGTTTTACGGAGGAGTCGCCGGGGCCCTGTATGCCCACTACATGCAGTACATCGGGCCGAACCACTTTGAACTATCGCTTTCGGTCCAGTATCTGGCCATGATCATCGTCGGCGGGATGGGATCGATCCTGGGATCCATATTCGGGGCCGTGTTTATGACCATCCTGCCGGAAATCCTGAAATACCTGCCGGATCTCCTCAAAGACAGCTTTCCGTTTTTGGTGGAGCGATTCGCCGACATCCATCTCATCCTGTACGGTCTGATCATCATGCTGTTCGTCATCATCGAACCCAAAGGGCTGTATGGAATCTGGCGAAACATCAAGACGTACTGGCAGATGTGGCCGTATACCCATTAGATGAACGGAGATCGAATTCCCATTCGGGCGGGGGTTGCCGGGGTGGACCAGGGGATTCCATGGAGGGAATTCCGTGTCGGGGATAGTCTGGAAAAGCAGGTGGAGGGAAGCCCAACATCTTTCAACAGGGTCACGAGGAGGACGTCATGAAGAAAAGGTTCACGGCAGCAGCGGTAATCGCGGGACTCGTCATGGTATTGACGGGCATGGGCATGGCGGGCGCCGCCGAAAAGGGGCTGACGGACAGCGAGATCGCCATCGGATGCATTTCGCCTCTCACGGGAAACATTGCCATGGTTGGTGTGGCCATTGCAAACGGCGCTAAGGATTATTTCAATTATGTAAATGAAACCGGAGGCATCAACGGCAGGAAAATCAAATTCATCGCGGAAGACTGCAAGTATGAGCCGCCGACGGCTATCGCAAGCTTCAAGAAGCTGATTACGCGAGACAAAATATTTGCACTGATTTCCACCTCCGGGACACCCATTACGGCGGCCCTTGCTCCGAGCGTCAAGCGCGAACAACTGCCGTCATTCGCCACAATCGCCGCATCCAGTATTTTCTACCCCGAGTCTCCTGATCATATCTTTTCTTTCGGACCTTACTACTCGGAGAACATGATTTTCAACATCGAACACGTCCTGTTTACCCTCAATGCAAAGAACCCCCGGGTTGCCTTTCTTTACCAGGACGACGAGTTCGGGCTGGAAGGGAAGACCGGGTTCGACGCCGCAGCCAAGGAGTACGGCCTCGATGTGGTCGCGGTGGAAAAATACAGCCGTGGAGCGATTGAGCTCGGTGCCCAGGCTCACAATATCAAGAGCGCGAACCCGGATTACGTATTCATTACAACCATTCCTTCCCACAGCATTATATTTCTGAAAGAAGCCATGAAGATAGGCTTGAATGTCCCTATTTTCGCCGTAGCAAATACACGCTTTGAACAGGTCATCGAGGTGGCAGGAGATGCCGCGGAGAATTTCTACACAACGGAATACACGGCACTCCCCGGCGAAAAAGGCGCCCCGGCCATGGAGCGGATGATGGACCTGTGGTACAAAAACAATCCCGCCGACACGGTACCGGCCCGATATTATATCCTCTCCCATGTCAATGCGATCATCATGGTGGAGGCGATCAAGCGGTGCGGCGATGATCTGACCCGGGAAAACCTGATTCAACAGTTGGAGATGATGAAGGATTTCGATACAGGGGGGATCACGGGGAATATCACCTATTCGGACAAGGATCACTGCCCGTTGTCGGCCATGCGGATCGTCAAGGCCAACCCCAAGACCCTGCGGTATGAAGCCGTTACGGAATGGGGTCTTCCCAAATTGTCTCTACGGTAGCATTCCCGTGGCGATGCCCGGAAGGGACGGCACGGCTCGTCCCTTCCGGGACCCACCAACGAAATCCATACAAAAAAATGTGTCGTCGAAAATCCAGACGGTGTCCGCAATTTTTTCCATGCCCCGGCATGGAAGCTCCCCGAGATCCCTCTGAAACGGCCGGCCGCACATTCACCACACCCATCTCCCATCCGGCCCATATCCTCGTCATGGGTCCCGGCGGATATCCCTTTCTCGATTATGTCAAGGTGGACTGACGGCTGACCTTGGTGACCCTGAGTGTCCTGATGCCGGTCCTGCCGGTCTTCCGGCCCCTCTGACCGGTCCTTGGAATGTGTCCTGCTCACCGCTCCCTTTGGAAACCATGGGGTCTGTGGTACACTGTAAAAACGCGACGTGGATCACTCCTCACCCGGCATCGGGAAAAAGGAGTGCAATGCATCAACGGAGGGCAAAGACCATGGAAGAGAGATGGCGTGCATTGCCGCGGTTTCTGGAGGTCCTGGGATATGACGAAGAGCCCATGGGCATCTTCTACACGGACGAAAAGCCCGCGGAAGGTCTGACACCGAAGCCCCTGGATCTCCCCACCAGGGAAAAGGAGCAGAAGGGGGAGATCGCCTGGCAGACCGTGTTCGGGGGGTTTTCCTGCGTCATCGGCCACATCTGGCGGGCGAGGAAGAAAAAGGTGCCGGCCTATTTCGATTCGAATCACTTCGGGTGCCCGGGAGGGGCCTTTTTCCTGGGGTTCATGAAACCCCAGACCGAGACGATCATCCACTACGTGTCCACCGGGTTTCCGGGACAGATGGAGGGAGAACTCTATTGCGACTCGCCCGACGTCTTGAGAGGCATATTCGAGTACATCGACCCGCCGCCCGTCACCGGCGCATTCTGTGTGGTGAAACCCCTGAGCCTGTTCACGGCAACGGAGGTCCCGGAACTGGTCGCCTTTTTTGCGCGGCCCGAGACCATGTGCGGCCTGCACCAGTTGGCGGCCTTTGTCTCCCACGACCCCGAGGTGACGGTCTCCCCGTGGGGGGCCGCCTGCACCAATCTCATCACGTGGCCCCGAAGATTCCTGGCCCAGGGAAAACTCCGTGCCGTGGTCGGAGGCTGGGACCCGTCGGCCCGGAAGTACTTCAAGACCGACGAGCTTTCCCTGACCGTACCCTACGAGCTCTTTGCGCAGATGCTGGACCGTTTTGAGGAGTCCTTCCTGATGACCAAGACCTGGTCCATCGTCCGGAAGAAGATCCACCGAAGCCGGAAGGCCTGGGGTGAAGTAGATTGATTGAGCCACACCATCGGGATCACGATTTCGGAAAGGAGAGAGATATGAAAACGCGGATGTCCTTTGGCATGACGGCACTTCTCCTGGGGGTCGGACTCTTCCTGATCAGCGGCTGCGGAGGGGGCCGCGCCGCAGTGGGCACGGGTCCGCAATACGACGAGCGGGGCCGCGGCCCGGAAGGCAAGGGAGGTCCCCCGCCGTGGGCGCCGGCGCACGGTTATCGGGCAAAGCACCAGTATCGCTACTACCCGTCCGCGCAGGTCTACTTCGACACAGGCCGGGGCCTCTATTTTTATTACCAGAGCGGCCGATGGCAGGTCTCTGCGCAGCTTCCGTCGGCCATACGGCTTCACTTGGGCCACAGCGTGACGCTCGACATGGACTCGGATCGACCCTATCGATATCACGCCGATGTCATCAAGCACTATCCCCCGGGCCATTCCGATGACAAGGGAAAGGGGAAGGACAAGGGCAAGGGGAAGGACAAGGGGAGGCCCAAGGGATAGAAGCCGACCGGCCTAATCGGGGGATTCCATGACGTCCAGGGCCAGGTTCGACGACAGGGAATCATCGGCGCCGGCCGTATTCAAGGGCTGGATCGTGACTCGTTCGGGCGGCAGCCCGTCAGGGCCGGTCAGGTGCTCTGCAATCGCCCGGGCCCTGTCGTCCGCCAGGCCTTGCAGCACGTCGGCCTTCAGGGGTTCGCGTTCGACCAGTTCGGAAAAGAGCCGCCTGGCCGATTCAGCAGGGACTTCGGAGACCTCCTTGGAATCCTTTGATGTGTCGGTAGGCGTCCCCGCTACACCCGTTCCGTCCAGGGCCTCCTGCCCGTGTCGCTCCACGAAAAGCGCCGTCAATCGTTGAATGACCTCAGGGTCATTGAAGTCCACAGGGCCGGGGTCCTCTCCGGGTTCGAGCAGAGCGCCGGATGCCTCCGCCAATGCCCGGCGGACGTCACGGTCACGGATCACCTGCCCGTCGGCCTCCCTGTCATACGATCCTGTGATCGCCAATTTGAGCTGGGGTCGCTCCAGAAGCGCTTTTTTCAGGATGTCCAGTTTCTCCTGTTCGGGGGGCGGAACAGACGATGACCCGGGTTCGAACACGACCGCGTCGAGGGTCTCATCACCCGCACCGAACAGGGCCCCCAGCGCCCGGAAGGGAGCGGTGACGATCCGAGTGAGCAGGTTGGTCAGGGCCTTCCAGATCAGCGGCCCCAAACGGAACTCCGGGTCATCCAGGCTGCCGGTCACCGGCAGGCCGATGTTGATGATCCCCTTGGCATCTCTCATCAGGGCAATGGCCAGGTCCAAGGGAAGATCCACGGCATCGGGGCTCTCCACCCGCGCCCCCAGCTTCAGCGAGTCGATCACGATCTTGTTGTTGCTCTTGAGCGCGCTGTCTTCGATTTTGTATTCGAGGTCCAGAGACAGCTTGCCCTTCTCGATCGCACGCCCCGCAAACTTGCCCGAGTAAGGAGACAGGTTGCGCATCTCCAGATTGTTGAACACCATGGTAATGTCGGTAAACTGCTTCGGATCAAAGGCGTTGATCTCCCCCCGGATCTTGCTGGTCCCGTATTCATCGGCACGGCCGTCCAGGGTGATCCGGGTACGGGTCCCCGGTGACGACGAGAGACCTTGGATGACGCCCCCCAGTTCATGAATGCGGGTGGCGAACTGGGGTTTGAGGCTGAGGTCCGCGAAATAGAACGCGCCCTTGTCGAGGGTCACACTGCCGATGTTGACCGGAAAAGGCGCCGCATCGGTCTTCGATGACGGTTCCTTCGGCCCGGATTCGGTTTCATCCGGAGACGCTTTGAACGCCTCCGCCACATTGACCTTTCCCTCTTCCGAGATCACCAGCTTTCCTTCCAGCCCGGTCAGCTTCACACTCTTGATGTCCAGGCCGTTGGGATCCATACGAAGGTGGATATCCGGAGCGGCGAGTTGCTTCCACCCCAGCAGAGTATCCTTCGTCATGTCTTCGGTGACCCGCAAGTCCCCAAGGGCGACGTTTCCCCGATAGGTCAACCCTCCTTTTGCGGTGCGCTTGAATGTCCCCTGGGTGGACAACCGGCCGGAGTCCAGGGTCAGATCCGCGGCCTGGGCGAGAAAGGGGTGCAGGATGGGCAGGGCGAGGTCCCGAATGGTGATGGAGGAGTCCACGGCCGGGCCGGTGGGATCCAGGCTCCCCGAGGCGGTAATCGCACCGCCTTGAACCACGTGCAGACCCATGTCAAAGGGGATGGGCGATGTCCCGTCCACATGGGACAGGGTCAGGGAGATCCCATCCATGTCCATCAACGTTCCGTCGGGGCGCACGGTCCTGTCGGCGATGTGCGTCTTGAAGCCCGAGAGGGAAATGGTTTCCACCAGGAATTGCCACGGATCGCCCGGCTCCGCAGGGGACTCTGCCTCCGGTCCGCTCCCGCCCCCATCCCCGGACTCGAACATTCGGACGAGGTTGATGGAGCCGTCCTCGTTCCGGACCAGATCGACCTCCCCGCCGGTCAACTCCAGGCCGGACAAGAAGGCCGTCCGGGCCCCGAGATCGAACGCGCCGCCGGTGGCCTTCAGGCCTTCCACCTGAAGGGCCGGCTCCGATGCGCCGGCCGATCCCACGGCGATCCGCTGAAGGGTCAGGTCGAGGTCGTCCACCGTCACCAGGCCCCCATCCGGCCCGGTGGTCATATCCGCCCGAAAGGTCAGGGCGATCTCATCGGTGGAAACAGAGAGGGCCGGATCCCGGCCCTGATCCGTGTAGCGAAGGGCCAGGCCGTTCAGGCCGACCTGCGGGATGTGAACGGTCCACGGCGTTTCCTGCTCATGGGAAGGCGCCGGGGGAGACGGTCCCGAATCGGATGTGCCGGTGGTGAGCCGCTGGAGATTCAGTACGCCTCCCCGGTCCGCGACCACGTCCAGTTCCCCTCCGGACACGGCCAGGCGGACGCCGTCGACCCGGCGCTGAACCATGTCCACGGCTTCCACATCCACGGTGATCTCCGGCAGGACCAGGAACGCCCGGTCTCCGCCCGCGAGGCCAAGTCCCACACCGGTAAGACTCACCCTCAGATCATCGAGTGTCATCACCGGCGTTTCCCCGCTGAGGTCGATGGAATAGCGGGTGCTGAGGCCCAGGAGACCTTCCGGAGATGCGATGTTCAGGTGGGAGCGAACAAATTCCCAGGGCGTGGTCATGGGCGCTCGCTTCAATGCCAGGGTGCCGGATGACTGCACCGGATGCAGGGACACCCGGCCGGACCAGGCCAGGATCGCTCCATCCGCGCCGGTGGCCGTCAAGGTGTAGTCCCCCTGGCGTTCGGGCAGGGTGGAGATATCGGAAAGCTGCACATGGAGCGGGTGGAAGGACGCCGTTGCCGGTGTGGGTTGGCGTTGGTCGGTCAGTTCGATCCGCCCGTCCTGGATGGCGATATGGCGCAGCAGCATGCGTAGGGGCCGCGTTTCTTCTTCCCCGGTCTCGTGCACGGGGGGCTTCTCACCTCCGAACCGGGCCAGGTTGAGGGTCCCGTCGGGATGAATGACCACACGGACCGATGGGGCATCCAGGGAGATCTCCTCAAAGGTGAGTGCCCACCGGAAGAGACTGCTGAGCTGGAAGTTGACGAAGAGCCGCTGGAATCCGGCGATGGCGCCGCCCGACGGTTCGGCGATGTGAAATTCCCGGGCCTCCACGGTCATGGCAAAGGGGTTGATCTTCACCTGTTCCAGGGAAACCTTGCTGTCCAGACGCTCACCGAGCATCTCCGGGAGATAACGTTCGATGGCCAGAGGGAGCAGAAAGAATCCGGTCACGGTATACAGGATCAGAAGAACAGCGGTAATGATGACTGTCTTGCTCTTGACGATTTTGATCAAAACCTGCATTGATTTCGTGCTCATGGGGCCCACCTTGACACGCCGCAACGGCACATCCCTGTGTAGAAAATTCGAAAACGAACCCGGCACCCGCATGGAGATGGCCGGCTTCACCCGTCATATGATGAATTATACACCTGGGGGTTGGATTTCCCAGGTGAAAAATCGGTTTCGTCGCCGGGGAAGCGTGTGGTCATGCGGAGAAAATACGGGGGGCGCCCTCCAAGGCCTTCCTCACCTCGAAAAGCAATCGCCTGGTATCGTAGGGTTTCGGGAGAAATCCGTTGGGCTTGAAGTTCAGGCTCGGCGCCGTTCCGCCTTCCTTGAAGTAGCCGCTCGAAATGAGGATGCGTGCGTCCGGGTCGATCCTGAGCAACTCCTCCACACACCGGGCGCCTCCCATTCCCGGCATGATGAGGTCCAGGATGACCAGGTCGATCCCTTCGGGGTTCTTGCTGAAGATCTCGATGGCCTTCTCCGCATTCGACGCCGTCAGCGCCCGATATCCGAAATGGGTGAGTATTCGAGGGGCCAGTTCACGAACCGGCTCTTCGTCATCCACGACCAGGATGGTTTCCCCGCGGCCCACCGGAGAACTCGCTGGTGTCTCCGTCCCTTCCTGTACCGTGGCACTCATTTTGACTGCCGGGAAATACAGGGAAAAGGTGGATCCCTTTCCCAGGCTGCTTTCGCATTGCACGGCCCCGTTGTGGTTCTTTACGATCCCGTAGACCATGGCCAGGCCGAGCCCCGTCCCCTTGCCCGTCTCTTTGGTGGTATAGAACGGCTCAAAGATATGCTCTCTGGTCTCCGGATCCATGCCATCCCCGGTATCCGACAGGGTCAACAGGACGTAGCCGCCGGGTTGCAGGTCCAAGGGAACGCCTGGCTCGCCCCGTGCCAGGCTCACATTCCTCGTGCGAATCCGCAGGGTGCCCCCATTGGGCATGGCGTCTCTTGCGTTGAGCCCCAGGTTGATCATCACCTGCTCTACCTGCGCGGAATCCGCATATACGGCGGAGAGATCGTCCTCGAGATCGAGTTCAATGGCGATCATCTTGGGGATGGTCCGCTGAAGCAGCTTGTGGACATGCCTGATCTCATGATTCAAATCCAGGGGGCGCAGCAGGCTTTCCCCCTTGCGGCTGAACGTCAAGAGCTGCTGGGTCAACCGGCTCGCCCGTTGGGCCGCCATGGAGATCTCGTTCAGCTCCGCCCAACCCGGATCGCCTTCCCCGATCCGGATACGAAGAAGATCCGCATAGCCCTGAACCGCCTGGAGCAGGTTGTTGAAGTCATGGGCGATTCCACCGGCAAGGGTCCCTACGGCCTCCATTTTCTGCGAATGCCGAAGCTGCTGTTCAAGCGTTTCTTTTTCCTTTTCAGCGCGTTTTCTCTCGGTGATGTCCACCACCACCGCCACCAGGCACTCCTGGCCCTCATAGACGAGTGGACGAGCGGATAATATGGTATCGAGTGTGCGCCCGTCTTTGGTGCGGTACTGGATTTCCAGGTCATTGACCTCACCCTGCTCCTTGAGGATGCGAACGAACCGGTCCCTCTCCTCGAGGTTGGGTATGAGGTGGATGTCGTGGACGGTCCTTCCCACGGCCTCCTCCCTCGAATACCCCGAAAGCCTGGCAAAGGCCTCGTTCACCTGAAGGAAGAGCCCGTCTTCGATCCTGGAAATGGTGACCGAGTACGGGGAGATCTCAAAGGTCTTCCGAAATCGCTCCTCACTCGCGTACAGTTCCAGGACCGCCTTTTTGCGAAGCTTCTCCTGTGCCTCGAGGAGAAACACCAGTACCTGGTTGAACGCCTCGGCCAGGTTCTGAAACTCCAGATAGCGCCCTTTTTCCTTGGCCAGAAAAACATCCGCCGGTTTTCGTGCCACTTCCAGTGCCTGATTGGCCAGGTCCTCGAGCGGCTCGTTGACCTTCCGTCCAATGACGACCGCGACCAGAATGGTCCCGAGAAACACGACGGAGCAGAGACCCAGGAGAAAGAGGATCAGTTTTCTCTTCTCCTCCTTCAGGGGGGCGGTGGAGGCCACAAAATAGAGGCCCGGAAATTCCTCGACTTGAAGGAAGCAGGTGTCTCCTATGGTCTTTGCCCCACTCCCCATGCGGGTCAGCTCGCTCAAAGGAGGCCACTGATCCGCCGGAGGAATCGACCCGCCCTGAAGGGCCACCGGGCCGCTGTCCTGCCAGAAAACGAGATTCAGAAGGGACTTTTTATCCAACCGCCTCCATAGCTCGTAGTCACGAGCCATGTCATAGACAAGGTGGGCGTACCCCAGGGTCTCGGCCTGTCTTCGTATGGGGAGGGTATAGGCCGAATAGGCCGTTCCCTCGAAATCGGCGAATCGCACAGAGGCAGGGCCCGAACCGGGGCCGGACTCCTTCATGAAACGCTGAAGAGGTTCCGGTATTCCGTGCAATTCCGGTACAAAAGCCGATGTCCCTGCATCCTGAACCAGGTAGACCGCACCGTCTCCGGGTGGAAAGCGTTTTTCCAGAACCTCTCGCAGTTGCGCCCTGACGCCGAGCATGAGACTGACCCGCACCACGTTGTCCAGGCTCAGTTCGCGCAGCCGCGTTTCAAGCCTGTTGAAACGGTCCTGAAGGGCCATGCTCGTCCGGGCCTGCTCGACCAGGAGACCGTTTTCAAACTCCCGCGTCATGCTCTGGCTCAGGAATCCATAGAGAAGCCCCACCACCAGGGTCAAAGAAATCCCCTCGAACAGCACGAGGAACCGGACCAAAAATGAGGAGAAACGCTTTCCGGAAACCATACTTCCAGCCCTATTTGCCTCAGGGGGCGTTTACGACCACTTCATCCGCCGCCATCAACACGTCATCCGGAATGACAATTCCCAGTTGCTGCGCCCTGTAGAGGTTAAAGACCAGGGCGTACTTTCGCGCGTCTTCCATGGGGATTCCGCCGGCCGTCTCGCCTCGAAGAATCCGTGCGACCATCCCGCCCGCCTGCTCTCCCATGGAATGGAAATCCACCGCCGCTCCACCAAAGAGTCCCAGACGCGTGAACTCGTAGTTCAGGGCGATTTCCGGTTTGGTGGAGTGTTCCACCGTCCATCGAATGATCTCCGGTGTGGTGTACGTCCTGCCGGAGGCATCCTTCAACAGGAGTGCAGCCGGGTAGATGGCGCCGATCTTTTCATCCTGGTTGACTTCCCGGATTTCATCCTGATAGGCGTTCCAGTCGGTCACGGTCCGGATGTCCCAGGACACCGGAGGAGGGTCTTTTACGAGTTCCAGTTCGATCTGACGCGCAATGGCTCGACCCGTGGGTGAGGTGTCCAGAAAAATGCGGATCCCGCCCGTGTCCGGAAAAAGGCGGGTGTGGACTCGAAAGGCCTCCACGATATGAAGTTTTTCGTAGACCCCCGTGACATTGTGCCCCGGCCGGTCCCTCGAGTTCAGAAACGGCCGCTTCTCGTGATACGCCTCGGGCTGACCGTTCATGCCGGAGAAGACCAGCGGAATACCCGTTCCGACCATCTCCAGCCCGACGGTTGCAAAGGCGTTGTCGTCCAGGACGACCAGGACGTCCGGGGGTGAGCGCCGGATGATCTCCAGGGCCCTGTTTCCCTGTTCTCGAATCAACTCGGCCGTGTTGTTCCGCCGTTTCGTGTCCATGGTGACGACATCAACCTCAAGGCCCCGGGGAACGGGAAAGCCCTCTTTCGCCAGGGCTGAAACGATCCCGTCGTGTTGGGGCCGACCGCAGACATCCCCTTCGTCGTAACTGTGAACGATCAGGACTCGGGGAGCGGCACCTGCCTTGGTGGTCCAGGAAAAAGGGACGAATAAGAGAATACATATAAATAAAAACATCCATCGAATGGAATATCGAGCCATGACTATTTCCTTTTATTTCCCTGACATTGCCATTTAAATATCAATGAAAGGACATCCATACACTTCATATGCGGCTGTAACTGCGGCGGAATTTTAAATGGGGGGTGTCAACCCTGACGGAGTCGTAAAAACCCTTTTTCTCGCAGAGACGCCAAGAGCGCCAAGAAAAATCTTTTAATATTAATAGGTTATCTTTGCGTTCTTTCCGGCTTTGCGCGAGAATTTGACTATTTGCAAGGCCATCGAACCTCACAGGGCAACATCAAAACGCCCATCCAGGGCGAGTGGGTCCGTTGCCCGGGTCGCAATCGGACAGACTGCCGACTCGGGTAAACCGCCTGACATTCGTTTTATCCCGTCACTATACCTATCGACACGCGGATGGGATTTCTTGAAGTCGTTTTTGCCCCGTCCGAGCAGACGAAGGCAGGATCATCATCTCATCACCAGGCGGGCGAGTACGGCCGCTCCCACGGGCAGGGCGTCGTCGCTGAAGTCGAACCGGTCGTTGTGGAGCTTCATGGTCCCTTGTCCGGGCCGCTTCACACCGATTCGAAAGAAGGCGCCGCGGGGCACATGCTTCAGGTACACGGCAAAATCCTCGGATCCCATGGTCGCGCCCGGGGCCTCCACAGTGTCTTCCCCCAGGACGTCCCGGGCGGCCTCTGCAATCTCCCGGCAGGTCTCCTCCTCATTCACCAGGGCCGGCACCAGGCCGGTCCAGTGGACCTCCCCTTGGCATCCCAGGGCCTCTGACGTGCTGCGGACGATCCGCTCCACCTTTTCCCAGATTGCGGTCCGGACCCGATCGTTCTGGGTCCGTACCGTTCCTCCCAGAAGGACCTCGTCCGGAATCACGTTGAAGACGGTCCCCGCCTGCAGGGTGCAGACCGATACCACGGCGCGGTCCGCACAGTCCGTCTCCCGGCTCACCACGGCCTGGAGCGCGGTCACCACGTGTGCCGCGGCCAGTACCGGATCCCGCGCGTGGTGGGGATAGGCCCCGTGCCCGCCGGTCCCGCGAACACGGATCTCGAAGCGATCGGCCGATGCCATGTGCGGCCCCGGCTGCACGCCCACCTTTCCCACGTCGATGTCCGGCCATCCGTGCACTCCCACGATCCGGTCCACGGCCGGGTCCCGCAGGCAGCCGGCGTCGATCAGGGTCTCGGCCCCGCCGAAGATTTCCTCGGCGGGTTGAAACATGAATTTGACCGTTCCGGAGAATCGGTCCCTGTTCTCGCTCAGAAGACCCGCAGCCCCCAGAAGCATGACCGTATTCCCGTCATGCCCGCAGGCGTGCATGACCCCGGGGTTCCGGGAGGCGTAAGGGAGGCCTGTCTTCTCGGTCACGGGCAGGGCGTCCATGTCGGCCCGCAGGGCCGTGACCGGTCCCGTGCCGCCCTTGCGGCCGCGCAGGATCCCCACCAGACCCGTCTCGAGTTCAAGGGGCGCGATCTCCACGCCCAGCCTCTCGAGTTCGCGCCGAACCAGGCCGGTGGTGGCGAACTCCTGGAATCCCAGTTCGGGATTCTGATGGATCTCACGCCTCAGACCGGTCAGGTGGTCCTTCATGGCCCGGGCCCGCTCCAGCAGTATGTGTCCTTGCATAGTTCCTCCTCAAACGATCACGGCTCAGGCCGCTGAAAAACGTCCATCTGCGGCGTTTTGCTCATCCCTCGTCACTGCGGCGTACTTGCTTGTACGCCTCATTCCTCGGGATTTCGCACGCCTTGCATCCGGGCATGTTGAGTCAGCCTGTGAACATCGGATTTTTCAACACGCTGTTATGTGTCGATCCCCGCATGGCAACCCCTTTCAGAATACACCCCCGGCGCCGGAGTGCAATACCCGCTAGCGCATTCTTCTCCTCTGCTCAATACCCATGGCGGAAGAGATATTGCGGGTCCCTACAGGGTCTGCGTCTGCATCAGACCGGGCTCGACAACGGCCTCGGCCAGTTCCATCAAGTGGCGGTGGTGGGTAAAAAAGATCACCTGGGTTCGTCGGGAGAGTTCGGCCAGGACCTCCAGGGCGGCCCGGGCCCGGTCGTCGTCGAACTTGATCAGGATGTCGTCCACGATGAAGGGCATGGGCTCGCCCGCCTCCAGATAGGCCTCGAGGCTCGCCAGGCGCAGGGCCAGATAGAGCTGGTCCGCGGTGCCGTCGCTCATGCCGTGGACGGGAACGATCTCACCCGTTCCGGGACGGACTCCCACGAGTGCGGGGTTCCCCTGCTCGTCGTACTCGGCCCGGACTCCGTCGAACCGGCCCAGGGTCAGCCGGGCGAAGAGTTCGTTGGTCCGCTTCAGCACGGGGCCCTGATGCCTCTCCCGGTATCTCTCCACGGACCGGGCGAGGACAGTTGAGGCCAGGCGGAGGCGGGCATAGGCCTCCACGCCCCGGGAAAGCCCCGCCAGGATCCCCTGGGCCTCCTCCGCAAGCCCGGCCGCCCGGGAACTCCCGTCCATTTTGCTGAGTTCGTTTCGCTCCTCGCCGATGGCCTGATCGAGGGCGGTCCTCTCTTCACGAAGCCCGCCCATGTCGCGCTCCAGGCGAAGAAGGCGGCCTTCCATCCCGTCCGGGTCCACGGTCCGGGCCTCGGCCACGAAGGCGTCGATGGACGCGCCCCCGCAGAGGCCGTGGAGCTGCTCTTCCAGGGCCTTCAGATCGGCCTCCACCCGCCGGCGGCGGTTGGATCGGGTCTCCGCCTCCAGGAGATCCGTGTGGCCGGGACAACCGGCCTCTTCGCACATGGCCTGAAGGGCCGAGGTCATCTCCCGGATCCGGTCTTCGGCCTTACGGACCCGATCCTCCTGCCGGTCCTTTTCCTGAATCAGCCGGTCACGCTGGGTCACCGCCTCACGCGTCCGGTTGAGACGGGCGTGGAGTTTCGAGACCGCCTCCTCCACCGGAAGGTCCCCAAGGTCCCGGGCCGCATGATCCACCAGAGCGATCACCTGCCCGGTGTACGCCTCTCCGTCCCGGTCGATGCCCTGAATGCGCTTGTGCAGGATGCCCGCCTCCTTGAGTTTGTCGAAGAGCGCGGCCAGATCCTGCATCACGGCGTCCGCCTGGGCCGGGAGGGCATCGGCGTCAAGGCCCAGGGGCTGCACCGCCTCCTCCCACCCGCGCTGCCATTGGGCCAGATCCCCCTCTGCCTTTTCGAGCCGGAGGGTGACCTCCTTCTGTTCCCGTTCCTTCTGCCTCTTGTCCGAGAGAAGCCGCTCCTCCCGTGCCCGAAGGGTCTCCTGACGTTCCACGATCTCCCGGCATCTGTCGGTCAGGTCGGACAGGGTCTCGTTTTCCCCCGCCGGTTCCAGGGAGAGATCCCGAAGACGGTCGCTCAGTTCCTTGCGGCAGTCCGTGAACTCCCGCTCCAGGGCCTCGGCCTTGCGACTCCGCTCCCGCAGCTCATGAAACCGTTCGAGAACGTTCTGCTGGTCCTGAATCCAGGCGCGCATCTCCCGGGGCGTCTGCGGGGATATGCCCGCCGGTTCCCATGCCTGACGCCAGGCGGCGGCCAGTTCGTCCTGTGCGACCTCGGCTTCTGCGAGCCGCGACCTGAGCCTCTCCAGGCGTTCCCGGCCGGCCTCCTGTTCCGCAAGGAGTCCGGCCTTTCGGGCCACACGGTCCGCCTCGCGCCTGAGCCGGTCGGCCGTCTCGTCCGCGCGGCGGACCCGGGTCTCGTAGGCCTCTTCCAGGGTGGGCGCCGTGCCGGCCCCCGCCGTGTACCTGGCGGCCTCCTCTCCGGGTATGACGCCGGTTCTCAGGGCGCGGCGGATCAGTGCCCAGCCCTGCTCCCGTTGGGCCCTGGCCTTTGCAAGGTCGTCCTCGGTGGGGACATCTCCTTCCACGCCCTGAAGGCCGGCGGCCGCACGGGCCAACGCCTCTTCCGCGTCACGGCACTCGGATCGAAGCCGGGACACGGTCTGCCCGGCCTCATCCCATGGTCGATCAAACGCCTCGACAGTGGCCATGGAAGGAAGAGGGAGCCGATCGAGTTCCTCGAGGCCCTCTTGCCACAGGGACTGCTTCTCCAGCACGCGCTCCAGTGACCGGCGGGAGCGTTCGATCTCCGCGCATTCCACGGCATGACGGTCCTCCATGGCCGCAACGCCCGTGGCCCGCGCCAGGGCCTTTCGAAGGCCGTCCAAGGGCAACGGGGTCTCATGGGCGGCCAGTTCCTCTTCCAGGGCGCGCACTCGGTCCTTTGCCAGGGGAAGGGCTTCCCGGGCGGTATCCAGGCGCTCCATGAGCCGCTCGTACTGCTTGCCCAACTCTTGAATTCTAACCGTCAGGGCCCTCTTGACCCGCAGGCCCTCGGCCTGCTCCAGGGTGACATCCCTCCGGAGTCCGGCCAGGATCTCCCGGGCCTCGCTCCATAGGCTGTCCCGTAGTCCCGTAAGCCGGCCCCGGTCTCGGGCGGCCTTCTGAAAGCCCCCCAGATCCCGATAGAGGGACTCGATGGACTCGGCCCGGTCGAGCACGGCCGAATAGATTCGGAGGTCCTCCATGGCCCGGGCGGTCTCTTCCGCATCGTTCCGCGCCTGGTCCAGGCGGCTCTCCGCAATCCGGAGTTCGGTGAGAAACCGCGTTCGCCGCTCTCCGAAGTCCTCGGGCAGAAGCGAGGCATCGGCCAGGCCGGCGAGTTCCTCCAGGTCATCCTGCCGCCTGGAGATCAGGGGGAGCGCATCCCGAATTCGTTCGAGCCGATGATGCTCGGTCTCCCGGACCTGAAGCCCGCGGTCCACCGACTCCCTGCGCGCCGTGACCTCGAGAAGGCTTGTATGGTGACGCTCCCAGTCCTGTCCGGGAAGCTGGGCCTCCCGTAAGGCCCTTTGCGTCTCTTTAAAGGCCGTAATCGACTTGTTGATCTCCCGGGTGGATGCCGCAGGCGTGAACAGGGCCTCGGCCTCTGCCTGGAGTTCCATCTGGACACGGCGGAGGTCGGCGATCCCGGATCCCGCCGCAAAAAGGGCGTGTCCCACGTCTCCGCCGCCCTGAATGATCTCCTCACCGCCCCGCACCAGGTCCTCGTGTCCGATGCCGAACATGGTGGCAAAGACCGGCTCCTCCATGTTCCCGAGGAATTTCTGAAACCGCTTTTCGTCCACGGGTTGGTCGTCGTCCCCGTCCCGCAGGGTGTTTCGATTGCCTTTGCGACGGGTCACCTCCATCACGGTCCCGTCGCTGTGCCGCAGGACCCCTCCGATCCGCATCTTCTTGTAGGGATGGACGAAGTCATCCGGGGAGCGTGCGGGTATGCCGTAGAGGAGCTGCCGAAGGGCTCGCAGGGCCGAACTCTTACCCGCCTCATTGGGGCCGTAGAGGATGTGAAGACCCTCCTGCCCTCCGCTCAGGTCCAACAGGAGATCGGTGAACGGCCCGAAGGCCTGAAAATGGAGCCGAAGGATCTTCATGAGGACGTCTCCTCATGAAGCAGTCGGCGGACCAGCATGGGCCGCACCTGTTCCAGGAGGTCACGGATCCACTCGGGGTCGTCGATGCCAGGGGCGCCTTCGGTCTCCTTGAACTCCCGGGGAAGCTTACTCTCGAGATCCTCCAGGACCCGGCCCAGGGCCAGAAGCTGCTCCGAGTCGGAGGCGATTTCGTCCAGGGAATCCATGAGTTCCCGGACCGGACCGCTCACGGCCGCTCCGACCCCGGGCTCGAGGGGCATGCGCGTGAGCACCCGGACCTTTTCCAGGAAGACTCGGCCCCCTCCGGCCTCCAGGGCCGCGGCGCGCATCTCGTTGGTCCACCGCTCCAGGTTTGAGGCCAGTTCCTCGTGGGCCTTCGACTCGCCTGTAACCGCTATCCGCACCACCAGGGGAAGGCCCGGGTTTTCCTCGAGAAGTGTCTCCAGGCGCCCGATCATCGCATCCACCACGTCGTACCCGGTTCGGGCCTCTGTGGCGTCGATCTTCTCATCAAACCACCGGGCCGCATCCAAGGGGTGAAAACGGACGTCCGCCCGGCCCTGGGGGTCCATGGTCACCAGCATGCACCCCTTGGGGCCGGTCTCCCGCACGTTCCGGCCCTGAGTGTTTCCCGGAAACACGATGGGGGGGTCTTTCGAGAGGATCTCCTGCCGGTGGACGTGCCCCAGGGCCCAGTAGTCGTAGCCCTTGGATTGGAGCGTCTGGATGGTACAGGGGGCGTAGGGCTCGTGGCCCTCTCGGCCGGTGGCGCAGGTGTGAAGGAGCCCGATGTTGAAGCAGTCCGGAACCGGGTCCGGGTAGCCGGCGGCCAGGTCCCGCCGGATGGCGGGCGAGGCGAAGCTCCAGCCGTGGACCGCAATTGCCGGCTCTTTCAGGACCATCGTGCCGGGACGGTCCGTCGGAAACAGATGGACGCCTTCGGGAAGTCGGAGGGTCCGGGTGATCCGGCTGGCCGCGTCATGATTCCCCGCAACGATGAAGACCGGGATGCCCGCCTCGCGCAGCCTGCCCGCCTGAGCCACGAAATGGAGCCCGGTGTTGTAGTCCTTCCAATCACCGTCGTAGAGGTCGCCGGCGATGAGGACGAAGTCGACGGCCTCGCTGACGGCCAGGTCCACCAGGTTTTCGAAGGCCCGCCGGGTGGCTCCCCGAAGCTCTTCCACGGGCGCGCCCTCGTAGGCCTCGAGGCGGAGCATGGGACTGTCCAGGTGCAGGTCGGCGGCATGAATGAATCGGAACATGGGTACGCCTATTCGTTTATCGCTTGTCAAGGAGACCGTGCCCTTTGGAAGGGGATATGCTACCTTTTCGTCCCGGTGCGGGTCAATACGAGAGAATCGCGGAGTTCGGAGTTCCGGGGACACCATACTTAATTCATAGCCCGAAAGGAGTGCGATCCCCATGTTGTTTCCGGAATCCGTCCAGATCTCCCATGAATTAAGTATGGTGTCCCCGGAACTCCCCGGAACTCGGGAACTCGCGGAACTCGCGGTGTCCCCGGAACTCGCGGAACTCCGGAACTCGAAACTCTCCGAATTGCCTTGCAGATGTGAGGCTGTTTCTGGTGAAATAGGATAATTTGGTTCAGCCTACCCCGTCACCTTCACCTTCAATGGAGTCAACCGACATGGATCAATTTCCCGGAACCGACAATCGACCGCCCCAGATTCCCCAGATCCGCATCGAGGACATGGACTTCAAACGGATCGGCCGGTTCGTCCGGTGGGCCCTGCTGGCCCTCCTCGTGATCCTCCTATGGCGGGGGATCAACTGGGGCCGCGGATTTTATGTGGACTGGCTCTGGTTCAGCGACCTGGGGTACCAGTCCGTCCTCTTCAGGGTGGTGAGCGCCAAGGTGGTTCTTTATCTGCTCGGAGCTGTCGTTTTTTTTGTCCTTGCCGCCCCCAACCTCTATGCCGCCTTTCAGAGCACCGGCCGCATGACGCCCCGGACAGGGACCCGGCTCCCCCCGGAGGCCTATGACTCGGCCCGCAAGCTCCTCCTGTGGGTGGCCGCAGGTGTCGTGATCCTGGCGTCGGTCCTCATGGCGGCCAAGCCGGCCGCAGCGTGGGAACTCTTCCTTCGCTTCCTGAACGCCGTCCCGTTCAACGAGACCGATCCCATCTTTGGCCGGGACTTCTCCTTTTACATCTTCATCCTCCCGGCACTGAACCTGGTCCGTTCCTGGCTGGTCACCTGCGTGGTGGTGACCATGGTGATCGTCGCGGCGTACTACTACATCACCTTCACGCTTCGAGGGGAGCCGTTCACCCTGGCCGGCCGGATCAAAACCCACCTGGCCCTGCTTGCGGCCCTGCTCTTCGTTCTCATCGCCGCAGGCCACTGGCTCAGCCGCTTCGACCTCCTTTACTCCCCCACCGGCGCGGTCTTCGGGGTGGGATACACGGACGATCACGTCACCCTTCCGGCACGGACCATCCTGACCTTCGTGGCCCTGGCGAGCGCCGTCCTTTTTGCGGCGGCGGCCTTCTCCGCCAGAAACCGGCTCATTTTCTGGGCCCTCGGCGGATGGGTCGCCCTGAGCCTCCTGGGCGGGACCGTGGCGCCGGCCCTGGTCCAGCGCCTTCAGGTGGAGCCGAGCGAACTGGACAAGGAGAAGCCTTACCTGGCCAGCAACATCGAGTTCACCCGGCAGGCCTACGGTCTGACCCGGCTTCAGAGCCAGAGCCACCCGGCCCGGGGCAAGGTGGAGCACGATACCGTAGCCCAGAACCAGGGTACCATTCAGAACGTCCGCCTCTGGGACGAGGGGCCCCTTCTTCAGAGCTACAACCAGATCCAGTTCTTTCGGCTCTACTACGACTTCCTCGCCGTACACACGGACCGCTACCAGGTGGACGACAAACTGAGGCAGGTCATGCTGGCCACCCGCGAGCTCTCCGCGGACAAGCTCCCGGCCGAGGCCCAGCGCTGGGTGAACCGACGCCTCCAGTTCACCCACGGCTACGGCGTGGCCATGAGCCCGGTCACGGAAGTGCAATCGGACGGACGGCCCGCATTTTTCATCCGCGATGTCCCTCCCACGGGGGACATCCCCCTGGAGCGCCCCGAGATCTACTACGGCCTCAAGAGCCTGAATTACGTGGTCGTGCGAAGCGGCATGCAGGAATTCAACTATCCCGGTCCGGACGGCCCGGCCTACACCCGGTACCAGGGAAACGGCGGGGTCGAGATGAGTTCCTTTTTCCGCCGCCTCCTCTTCGCGTGGGAGTTCGGGGACATCAACCTCCTCATCTCCGGAGAGATCAAGCAGGACAGCCTGATCCAATACCGCCGGACCATAGAGGAGCGGTTTGCCACCGTGACCCCTTTTCTGCTGCGGGACCGGGAGGCATACTGCGTGGCGGCGGACGGCAGGCTCTTCTGGATTCAAGACGCCTACACCTTCACCAAGCGCTACCCCTACTCCACCCCGTGGGACCAGAAATTCAACTACCTTCGAAACAGCGTCAAGGCCGTGATCGACGCCTACCACGGGGGCATCGATTTCTACGTGGCCGAACCGGACGATCCCATGATTCAGACCTACCAGGCCATTTTTCCCGGCCTCTTCAAACCCATGGAACAGATGCCCGAATTTCTGCGCGCCCATGTCCGGTATCCCCTGGACCAGTTCACCGTGCAGACCGAGATGCTCCTCCAGTACCACATGCAAGACCCCGTGGTCTTCTACAACAAGGAAGACCAGTGGTCCATTCCCATGCAGAACTCCTTCGGCGAGAGCCAGGAGCTGAAACCTTACTACATCGTGGCCCGGCTTCCCGGTGCGCCCACCGAGGAATTCCTTCTCATTCAGCCCTTCACCCCGCAGAACCGGCACAACCTGGTGGGATGGATGGCGGCCCGAAGCGACGCGGATCACTACGGTGAACTCATCCTCTTCCGGTTTCCCTCAGGACGTCATGTGGACGGGCCCAACCAGGTGGAGGCCCGCATCGACAACGACGCGGTCATCTCGGAACAGTTCACCCTGTGGGGGCAGGTGGGAAGCGAGGTCCTCCGCGGCATTCTTCTGGTCATTCCCCTGGGCGACTCGATCCTCTATGCCGAACCGATCTTCTTGAAGCCCGAGACCCTCGAATTCCCCGAACTCCGGCGCATCATTCTTGCCGACTCCCGGCAGGTGGTCATGCATCAGACCATGGATGCATCCATCGACGCCCTGGTGGGGATCCTGCCTGCGGTGGCCCCGGTGGTGGCAGTGGACGAGGAGCCCGCCGTATCGGAGGAGAAGGGATCGCCCGCGGACAAACTGGAGGCCGTGCGCAAGGGCCTGGAAGAGGTGATCGAAAAGCTCCGGGAGGTCCTGGACACCCTGTAGCCTTTCACTCCATGATGCATGCCGCGGGGTCAGGTCTTCATCCATAAACGAGACCTGACCCCGTTTTCTTGACAACGTGGTGAGGCTCCGCCGGACCGGTCTCCCACGGGTCGCAAGGAGGATATATGAGCGAGTCGGACACCGTGCGTGTGGTGTTCCAGCCGGCCGGACGGCGCGGGAATGTGCCCCGCGGAATCTCCCTGGTGGAGGCCTCCCGCCTTCTGGGGGCCGACATCGAGGCCCTGTGCGGCGAGAACCGCGTCTGCGGCAAGTGCCGGGTGCGGATCGAAGAAGGGACTGTTCCGGGGATGAACGTGGAGAGCAGCCATGACCACGTGACCCCCTGGCAGGAGGAGGAGGCGCGGTTCATCCTTCCGGCGGAGAAGGCCGAAGGATACCGTCTGGGCTGCGCAGCCCACCTTCTGGGCGATGTGGTGGTCTTTGTTCCCGAGGAATCGCGGGCCGCCAAGACCGTGGTGAGCAAGGCGGCCCGCGACATCCCCATGGACTGGGACCCGGCGGTCCGGCTGGTCGTCGTGACCCTGGAACCGTCCACCCTGGAGGATCCGTCCGGCGACCTGGAGCGTATGGCCGCGGCCATTCAAAAAGAACACGACCTGACCGATCTCCACATGGACCAGCCCGCACTTCAGGAGCTTCCGACCGCTGTGCGCGAGGGTGAACAAACCGTGACCGCGGCCGTGTGGATGGACCGGGAGATCCTCCGCATTCAACCGGGCCGGGTCGAGGACGCATATGGACTGGCCGTGGACATCGGAACCACTACCTGCGCCGCCTACCTGTGCAATCTGCGGACCATGGAGGTGGTGGAGACGGCCACCATGATGAACCCCCAGTGCCGCTACGGCGAAGACGTCATGAGCCGCATCACCTTTCACATGCAGCACGAGGACGGCCTTGCGCGCATGCGCGCCGACCTGGTGAAAGGACTCAACGGACTCATCGAGACGGCCTGCAAGAGGGGTGGCGCGAACGGTCCGCCCACAGAAGAGCCGCCTTCGACCGACCCCTTAAAACCGGAGGACATCCTGGATGTCACGGTGGGGTGCAACACGGCCATGCACCACATCTTCCTGGGTCTGGACCCCCGGTCCCTGGGAACGGCCCCTTTCACGCCGGTGGTGCAGCAGGCCCTCGACCTCCGGGCCCGGGACCTGGGTCTGGACATCCACCCCGGGGCTCGGGTCTTTGTCATGCCCAACAAGGCCGCCTTTATCGGCGCGGACTGCGTGTGCGCCACCCTGGCCGCCGGGCTCCAGGACACCGAGGACATGGAACTCCTGATCGACATCGGCACGAACGGCGAAATCGTTCTGGGAAACCGAAGGCGCCTGATCGCCGCCTCCTGCGCCACGGGGCCGGCCTTCGAAGGGGGGCAGATCGCCTGCGGCATGCGGGCCGCTCCGGGGGCCATCGAGCGGGTTCGGATCGATCCCGGGACGCTGGAAGTGGATTACAAGGTGGTGGGCCGGGCGGCCTGGCGACGGTTTTCGCGACCGGACGAGATGGGCGTGCGGGGCATATGCGGGTCGGGCATTCTGGATCTCCTGGCCGAGCTTTTCATCTCCGGGGTCATCGATGGGTCGGGACGGTTTTCCCGGGATTTGGACTCGGACCGCCTGCGAGCCAACCCGGACCGAGGCGGCCGCAAGGAATTCGTCATCGCATGGGCCTCGGAGACGGCCGTGGGGCGGGATATAGTGATCACTCAGAAGGACATCCGCCAGATTCAACTGGCCAAGGGCGCGCTCTATGCCGGGTGTCGAATCATGATGCGGCAGATGGGCGTCGATCGAGTGGACCGGGTGAAGATCGCCGGGGCCTTCGGCACCCACGTGGACCGGGAAAAGGCCGTGATCATGGGCCTGATCCCGGACATGGATCCGGACCGGGTGGTGCCCATTGGAAACGCCGCAGGCGACGGGGCGCGCATGGTCCTGCTGAACCGGCAAAAGCGCGCCGAGGCCCTGGCTCTGGCGCGGAAGATCGAGTACCTCGAACTCACCGCAGAGGCCGATTTCCAGGACGCGTTCGTGGCGGCCCTGGCCATACCCCACCAGTCCGACCCTTTCCCCCACGTGGAGGCGCTTCTCGCGAAACGCCGTTACTGAAACGCCTTCACTCGGCCCGAATTGCCCCGGAGCCCTTTTCGGTTTTTCTTAGATGTCCCAGGGGATCTCTGCGGCCGCATTTTGTCCGGCCAGGCGTCCGAAGACCAGGCAATCGGCAATGGCACAGCTACCGAGCCGACTCGCACCGTGGATGCCGCCCGCCACCTCACCGGCCGCATAGAGGCCCGGAATGGGTTTCTGTTGAAAATCCACAACCCGGGCCATTATGTCGATCTGTACCCCCCCCATGGTGTGGTGAATCTTGGGCCAGATCCGCACCGCATAAAAGGGAGGCGTATCCGTAGCGGCCACTCCATCGGCGATGGGCTTTTCGAAGGCCTTGTCCCGTCGCTTGGCTACATAGCCATTGTACTCGAAAACCGTCTCCTTCAGCTCTTTCGCCGGCATCTCATAGTGTCGAGCCAGTTCGTCCAGGGTGTCAAAAGCACGGACAATTCCCTTTTTCAGCATTCGAGCAAAAAAGTCCTGCCGGGCCTTGGCTGCCGCTTTACTATCCGCGATACCGACACATGGATGCCCCGTGTTCAAGACGGCGTCCGCGCGAATCCGACGATCCGCCATTTCATTCATGAACCGTCGGCCCGTTGCCGGATCCACCACGAGCCCGTGGATGAAGGTTACCGGGGCAATGAACCAGGGTGCGATCCCGAATCCTCTCTCTTCGGGACAACCCCAGGGCCCGATCTGTATCCAGGAAAGATGAAGCGGGTTGGCATCTATTCGAATGGCTTCCACAAGGGCCTCGGACGTTGCTCCAGGGTGATTGGTGCTGTCCGTGCGATCATCCAGGCGCGGGTCCTGGGCCGAGCGGAACGCCACGTCCCTGCCGAACCCTCCAGCCGCGAGCACCACGGCCTTCGAGGCCTTGATATGAAGCGCGCGACCCCCTTCTCCCTTCCGGGCGTCGTAGCCATGTCGGCACGCAATACCCTTTACCCGCCCGTCATCGTCCCGGATCAAGCCGGTTAAAAGCCTCTGCCTTTGAATATGACCGCCCAAAGCCTCGAGTCGGGCCACCTGCCTGTGGATGATGGCGGAGCCCGACTTGTTGTAGGTGGTCAGGCTGCGAGGGACCGAGTGCCCGCCCCACCACGTCAGGGTCCCATCGTAACGGACGCCCAGATCTTCCACTGTCCAGCGGTACGCCTCACTTGATCCTTCCGCCACCATTCGGACCAGGTCCGGGTGATTCAGATAAAGCCCTGCCCGCAGCATGTCCGCGGCCATGAGTTCGGGTGAGTCTTCGACGGATTGCTCCTTCTGAAGCGGAGATCCGGCCACGGCCATGATGCCCCCGCTGATCATGGAGTTTCCTCCCAAAACGCGCCTCTTCTCCAATACCGCCACCGAGGCACCCGCCTTTCGAGCCTCGATGGCTGCGGCGAGCCCCGCGAAACCGCTGCCGATCACCACCACATCATAGGCCTCATCCCAGACCTCGGAAATCCGTTTTCCCACGTCAATCTCCTTTCATCCCAACGGACCGAAAGGCGTCCCTGAAAGTCATCGGAGGCGGTTCCCTTTCAGGATGCCCTGGAATATCCCGCGTCAAAGACGCGAAGATTGATGTCACGAAACCGATCAGGGCTGATTCGTTCAATGGTCTCCCGCAACTCCTCATGGGTGGTCGGAATGGTCTCGAAGGCCGAATAGAACCCCAGGAGCGCCAGGTTCGTGGACAGCGGGGCACCCAACTCCGTGGCCAGAACTCCTGCCGAAAGGGCCCGGCACCGCACACCTCGTCCATCCAAGGCGGCCTTCACGTCGCTGCGAGGAAAGGCGCCGGAACCCGCATTGGCATAAAAGCCTGACCCTTTACCCAGAAAGGCCAGGTTCCTATATCCTTCCTGCTCATCCAAAGCCAACACGACATCCGCCGAACCGGCCCGAACCAGCGAGCTCTCAACCTCTCCGATTCGAAGGTGTGAGACCACGGAACCCCCACGTTGGGCCATGCCGTGGGTCTCTGCACCCAGCACCGGCAGCCCTTTCCAGAGTGCCGATTCGGCCAGAACTTTCGTCATAAAAAGGATCCCTTGTCCTCCCAGACCGCAAAGAATCAGGTTCGTCGTTCCCACGTCACTCCTCCTTCGCTTCCACGATCGCCCCTTTGGGGCAGGCCTGTATGCAAAGCCCACAGTCCACACAGATCCGGCGGTTGATGGCGGTCCGGCCCAGATCGGCATCGTGGTAGAGGGCCGGGCACTCAAAACGCTCCAGGCAAAGATTGCACTCCACACAGTCGTCCGTTATCTCCACCCGCATGGGATGGGGTATGGCCTCGGTCCGGTATGCGATCACGCATGGATGCCGGGAAATCACCACGGCGATTCCGCCCTCCGGGTCTTCAGCATAGGCTATAGCGCGCTTCAGGGCCTCCTGGGTCTCGCGCATGTCGTAGGGATCCACCACCTCGATGAACTCCACGCCGCAACCGGCAACCACCCGTTCCAGTGGAACAGCTACTCCCCGGGTTCCGTCCGCACGAATCCCCAGGCCGACCGTGGGTTGCATGCCCGTCATGGCGGTGATGACGTTATCCAGTATTACCAACACGAAGCGGGCGCCGTTGTATACGGCGTTCAGAAGCCCTGCAGTCCCCGAGTGGTAAAAAGTGGAGTCTCCGATGGTTGCAATCACCGGCTGGTGTATCCCGTCCTGGTCAAAGGCATGGTAGAACCCCGAGGCCATGGTGATGGCGGCCCCCATGTCCAGGCACGTGTCCACGCCCCCGAGATTCAGGCCCAGGGTATAGCAGCCTATGTCCGACGTGAAGATCGCCTTGGGTTTCACCTTCCGGATCGAGAAGAATGAGGCCCGGTGAGGGCAGCCGGGACACAGGGTGGGCCGGCGCACCGGTAGATCCAGGTTCTTGACCAGGGCCTCCAACGCATCGCTCTCTTGATCATCAAGACTATCCAGCCCCTGCTCCATCAGCGCACGGTTCAGAATCCCCCGCACAACCTCCGGGATCAGCTCCCCCTGAGAAGGTACATGGCCTGACATCCTTCCCCATACTTTGTTGCGGTCCGAGAGAAGGTATTCCAAGAGGGTGTCTGTCTCCTCGATCACCACCACCTTATCGCACGCATCCATGAATTCCGAGGCGAGGGCCTGTGGAAAAGGATACGGCGCCCCCAGTTTGAGGACGGGAACGTCCGTCCTTCCCTCTTCCCTCAGGAGGTCCCGCACCACCGCATGGGGGACCCCACCCGCAACAATACCCAGGGGATATCGTCTTCCCGGTTCCAGATCGTGGTGGTTGTACCTGGCCTCCCTGGAGAACCGCTCCCCGATGTCCTCCAGTTTACGATTCAGTTTCTCGTGGAGCTGCAGGCGGAATTTGGGCGTTGCAGCCCAGCGCTGCGGGTCCTTTTCGAACCGGGAGACTCCTTTTACCGCAGGAAGGTCGCCAACTTCCACGCTCTGTCGAGCGTGGCATACACGGATTGCGGGACGAAGGATCACCGGGACCTGGAATTCTTCGGAGAGCGTCATGGCATACCCGGCCATCTCCCGCGCCTCCTGAGGCGTAGATGGATCCAGCACCGGCACCTTGGCCAGACGCGCCATCAGGCGTGTGTCCTGCTCGGTTTGGGATGAGTGAGGCCCCGGGTCGTCCGCCGAAACGATTACGAGTCCGCCCACGGTCCCCAGGTAGGCGGCGCTCATGAGGGAGTCGGCCGCCACATTCAGCCCCACCTGTTTCATGCAGCAGGCCGCCCGCTTTCCCGTGACGGCCGCTGCAAACGCATTGTCGAGGGCCGCTTTTTCGTTTGTGGACCACTCCACGTAGGTGTCCATCCCCCATTGCTTGACCCGCCGGATGACCTCCGGAAGTATCTCCGAGCTTGGTGTTCCCGGATACGAGGCTACGAAACGACATCCCGCCTCGACCAGGCCCAGGGCGATCGCCCCGTTTCCCAATACGATTTCTTTAGTACCAGACATAAACCGCCTCCAGTTTCCAATCGCATTCAAAAGGGAGCGGGGGATTCCGCCTCTCGTGACAGGACCTCGCCACATCCATTTTCAGGTTGTCAGACGATCATATGATTCCGTTCGAATCACCGCCACAGACGGAAGTGCGGCTCCCGCAAGGATCTCGACGGCTCGAAGGATCCCGAGGGGAATCGGGCAGGTGATGTGAGGAAGGGCTTCCAGGGCGCCTGACAGGAACCGACCGGCACCTTTCGGGCACAGAAGCGCTCGGGGATCTATGGCCCCCAGATTCTCTATCCAGCGTTGCACCCCGTTGCATTCGCTTTCCACGGAAACCCGAATCAGGTCTGCTTCGGCTCGGTATACGCTCACAGTTGTCACGTACCCACATGCGCCGGGTTCGACCCGTACGCAGATCCCGACTCTTTCATCCATTGAGGCTTCCTTGCTCTGCGATACCGACATCACGCCCCACACTCCACATCGATTGCGGTCTTCATCATATAAACGTTATATGGAGGGCTGCCTGGCGGAATCTCGCATCCCGGCATGAGCATGAATCCCCGGGGAGCCTTCCTTCCTCGGGCGAGGGCGTCCTTACAGGTCTCAAAAACGTCGGAAGGTGCCCCATTCTGGATGATCGATGGATCAATGTTACCGGCGATCACGGCCTTGTCCCCCAAAACGCGGATCGCGGTATCGATGTCAATCTCCTTACCGATACTGCAAATGCCCGGTTCCCCCATGGGCACTTCGGCCCAAAAATGGAGGTTCCGGTTCTGCTCACCGCAGATATGGTAAAGGATATGCTTAACGCCTGTATGTAGAATGACCTCTCCGATCTCCTGGAGATACGGCAGGACAAAGCGCTCGAACTGCTTGGGAGAGATAATGTCGTTCGATCCCAGGGGCTCCCATATCTGGGGGTAGACGTTCTCCGCCCCAAAAGTATGAACCCAGTGTTGCACCACGTCCACCATGTGATCCGTGGCAAGACGCAGAATGCGGTGGGCCAGGTCAGGCTTCTTAAGCATCCAGCGACAGAGGATCTCCGCGGGGGAGATGCACCCCGCAATGGTGAAATTGCCGCCGAGCACGATTGTGACCGGCATGCCGTGGGCCTCCTGGAGGCGGCTGAACTCCATGGCCAAGGGCAGGCACCCGGCGCGGTTCACGTCCGGAAGGGCTATGCGGTTCACGTCCTCCTCGGACTGCACGGGGAAACTCTCGTGCATAGGGGCCTGCTCATAGCCGCTCGTGGGCATACGGACCTCTCCACCGAACTCCCAGGTCCCGTAAGATGCGTATCCGTACATCGGAACCCAGTCGAACCCGTACTGCTCGAAGGTCCAGTGCTGTGCGTCGAAGCTCCTTTTCGCATCACTGTAGATGGATGCCACGGGGTAGCCGACGTTTCTGGCGCAAAACCCGAGCACGAAGGGATACAAGGGGACGCGGTCGGGTTTCTTCCCCTCCAGCAGAGTCTGAACACGCTTGTATGACGACCAGGGTTGTTTCCGGGACTCCTCCATGCCTTTCACTCCTCCGTTTTTTTCCATTATTCGCCGGAAAAGAAATGGGGTCAGACGTACCATCCGTGGTCCGCCACCGCCTTGCTGATGGCGTAAAGGTTCACCGGAGGCGCTAGAATGGGCAGTTCACATCCTGCGGCGAGAACAAACCCGGAAGGGGCTTTCTTTCCCTGTTCGATCACGTCACAGGCCAGATCATAGACGACTTGGGGGGTCCCGGACTGGATTACGGCGGGTTCCATGTTGCCGAACAGGATGTCCCGAGGGAAACGTTCTCCTGCGTTTTGAAGACTGACTTCGTGCCCGAAGCTCAAAATGGCGGGATGGTTCCAGGGCACGGCCTCAGCCAGCATGGGCAGGTTCTTGTTCTGCTCCCCGCAGACGTGGAACCAGAAGCGCTCCACACCGAGCTGCTGAATCCTCCGCTGGAGTTCCACGTGATGGGGCAGGGCGAACCGTTCGAACTGCTTGGGTGATATGACCTGGTTGGACTCGCAGGGCGAACTCATGAGAAAGATGATCCGGTCCGCCCCGAAGGCATCAACCCACATGGAGAGAACGTTGACGATGTGATTCAGGGCGAACGCGATCAGGCGGTCGCAGAGTTCCGGCTTTTTGATCATCCACTTGGAAAACTGGGTCAGGCCGCAGATGTTGGTTGCCACCGTGAAAGGGGACCGAGTAACGAAGCTGACGGGATACCCATTTTCCTGCTGCAGCCGACCATAGGCCAAAGCGCTTTTCAGACGGTCGATGGTCGCCGGGTCCGGCAGGAGGAGGGCCTCCACATCCGGCTCGGTCTGGACCGGGTTTCTGGTGATCACCATTCCGCCTTCGTACTCCCCCTCGGGCGCACGAGCCTCTCCCCCGAAGTCGGTTGCCGCGAAGACGACATGGGGGCATGTTCCCGGGATACTGTCCCAACCGTATTGGTCCGCCGTCCAGACATAAGCCTGGTAGTACTTCTCGGGATCCGAGTAGCCCACAGCCACCTTGAGGCCGGCGTTTCTGCATGGGAACCCGACGGTAATCATGTTGATGGGAACCCGGTCAGGCTGTTCGTAATGAAACAAGGCTTCCATTCGTTCCGATCCGCTCATTCGGTCTTTTGCAAAACGCATTGATAGCACCTCTCTCAACAAGGTCATTCGGCACAGCCCGCTCACGCGGCCAGGAACAGCTTCGCCGCCTCTTTTACGGCCATGACGGCGTCCCCGGCATATCCATCGGCTCCGTACTGCTTGGCGATCACGGCGTTCAGGGGAGCGCCGCCTACAATGATCTTCACGTCCGGATATCGGTCCTTGAGCATACCGATGAGCTTTTCCATGGCCAGCATGCTGGTCGTCATGAGTGCCGACAGGCCGATCACGTCGGCCCCGAAGGTTCCCTGCTCATCCACGAACCGGTCCAACTTCACATCCTTGCCCAGGTCGAGGACCTCCCATCCGGCCGCCTCGAACATGGTCCTGACCAGATTCTTGCCGATGTCGTGTATATCTCCCTCCACCACGCCGAGGATGACTTTACCCTGCGGCCCCAGGTGATCCGCACGAAGATGGGGCCTCAGCACGCCGAGACCCGCGTAAAGGGCGTCGGAGCAGAGCAGGAGTTCGGGGACGAAGTATTCCTGAAGGGTGTAGAGTTCGCCGACCCGGTCCATGCCCACGGCGAGCCCCTGCATGATGGCCTCGTAGGCGTCGATGCCTTCCTCCAAGGCCGTCTTACACCACGTGGTGCAGTCGTCTTCCTCGAATTCGACGACGGCTGTTTGAATCTCCCGGAAGATTTCTTGCGTGCGCGGCTCAGTTGCCATGGAGTATAGGTCTCCTTTCTTTCTTGACCTCGCTCATTGAGCGACGACCCTTGTGAGCATCAATGAAATGGATGGAATATACGTGATCAGGAAGAGTGTCAGAAACATCAGAATCAGATAGGGCAGCGTCCCCTTTGCAACGAACAGAAAACTCTTCTTTGTGATGGCGGAGGACACGAAGAGGTTCATCCCCAGGGGAGGCGTAAGAAATCCGATCTCGCAGTTCACAATCATGATAATGCCGAAATGGATAGGGTCGATGCCGAATTTGATCAGGACAGGCATGAGGATGGGGCCCAGGATCAGCATGGCGGAGACGAGATCCACGAAGCACCCCATGATGAGCAGAAACAGGTTTGCCAGCATGAGAAAGGCCCACCGCTGTTCGATCGCTTCGCCCAGGAACTCCGCCAGGTGAACGGGAATCTGCATGAAGCTGAGAAACCAGGAGAATGTGGAAGCCGCCGAGACAATGAACAGAAGTGCCGTTGCCACGAGAAGGGAATTCATGACCACTTTGGGGAGATCCCGAATCTTCAGGCTCCGATGAATTGCCGTCTCAATAATGATGGCATAGACAACAGCCACAGCCGAAGCCTCGGTGGCCGTAAAGACCCCCGCATAGATTCCCCCCAGGACCACGACAGGGAGGCTGATCCCCCAGATCCCCTGACGGACGGCCTCCTTCACCTCCTGGACGGTGGCCCGCTCCGCCCCTCGCCAGTTGTGCCTGCGAGCCAGGAAGAGGGCGTATACGATGAAGACCCCTCCCATGAGCAGGCCGGGCAGCACGCCCGCGATGAATTGCTGCGTGATGGAGACGTTCATGACCAGTGCCCAGATAATCATGGGAACGCTCGGAGGGATCAGGATCCCCAGGGATCCCACGGACGTGATCAGGCCGGTGGAAAAGCCTTCGTCATAGCCGTGCTTGATCAACGCCGGGATCATGATGCTACCCACGGCAATGACCGTGGCCGTGGACGAACCGGAAAGGGCGGCGAAAAAGATACACGCAATGACGCTTGTGACGGCCAATCCTCCTCGGAAACACCCGAGGAACACCAACCCCACCCGAATGAGACGACTGGCAAGCGTTCCTGCGGACATGATGTTCCCGGCAAAGATAAAGAACAGGACCGCCAGAAGAAGAGAGCTGTCGATGCCGGAAAACATGACCTGCGGAAGGGCGGTCAGCGGAATCTGCGCGACGAACTTGATCAGGATGACCGCCGAAATCCCCACCACCACGGCAATAGGCACGCCGCTGATGAGTAGCAGTATCATAGAAGCTGCAATGATAATGGTCACGTTCGATTCCCGTAGATAAGGATGATCACGCTGTGCATGTTCCCCTCTCATGCATCAGCAATAGGAACTTGCCAAACTCCAGAATTCCATAATACAAGGATCGAATGCACATGAACCCACCACCCACAGGGATGGGAAGATAGACCCAGTATTTCGGAATCCCCAAAGCGGCCGTCATCTGGCCCATATTATGGACTTTGATGACAAGCATAAGCCCATAATATGCAAAAAATAGGCAGAATAAGAACACCATAAAAAAGATGAAGGCCTTCAGAAGGGGCTTGAACTGCTTCGGCAGGGCGTAGCCGATGATCTCCGCTCCAATGTGGGAGCCATACTTCACGCCCAGGTCCGCCCCGAAGAATGTCACAAAACAGAGCTGGTAGCGAACGAACTCCTCCACCCATGTGATAGAGTCACCAAACACGTATCGCAGCACTACCTGGACGAACGTCAGCAACGCCATCTCCATGAGTACGACGGAGAGTACGATCTCTTCGGCCTTGTTGATGACGGCCAGCCCGGTCCTGATGACCTTCATGTGCTCAGCCTTTGAATCCCATGCATGGATGAACTCCATGCATGGGTTATGGGATTAATTGCAGGGTTTTCGTATGGACTGAATGATGGCTACGGCCTGATTGAAAAGGTCCTCGCCAATCACTTCCTTCCACTTGTTGTGGACATCCGCCATCTTCTGTTGAAAAACCACCGTCTCGTCCGGCGTCATAACATGGACTTTTCCACCGTTTTCTTCCCACTTTTTCGCGGCCGAAAGGGATCCCTCGAGTGTTCGAATGGAGTTCACACGTCCGGCCTCATAAAGGCCCTCCCGAACCACCGGCTTGAGGTCGTCCGGCAGCCCGTCGAAGAAATCCTTATTGATCAGGTACATCATGGTTGAGTTGTTCCACCGGCACACGGTGAGGTATGGGGTGGTCTCATAGAACTTGAGCATCTCCAGGGCGAGAGCAGGCAGGTCCAGGCCGTCGATGACCTTTTGCTGCGTGCTCGTAAAGACCTCCGGCCAAGGCATGGTGATCGGGTTGATTCCCAGGGCCTTATAGCTGTCGAGGTACACGGGTGCTTCAGCAGAACGCATCTTAAGACCCTTCATGTCCTCAGGCGTGTGAATGAGCCGCTTTGAGGTGACCCATGACCCGAACCCGTTACTCCCCCAGGAAAGGCAGTACATGCCATGCTCAGCCGCAGAGGCCATAATGCTGGAACCGACCTCACTGGACCAGACGCGGTCGAATTCCTCGTAACTGGCATAGAAAAACGGCAAAGCAACCAGGGCCATCTCCGGCACGAAGTTAGCCAGCGTCGCGGCGGAAACGGACGTCACCTCCTGAGTCCCGAGGGAGACGGCCTCGGCCATGGCCACCTCACCGCCCAGTTGCCCGACCGGGTGGACTGAGACCTGAATACGGCCGTTGGAATATTTCTCCACATAATCCTTGAAATGGACGGCGCCCAGATTCTGGGGGTGTGGGGGCGGGGCCACATGTCCGAATCGGATTTTGTAGACCTTTTCTCCGGCGGAAGAAGCACCACCCAGAAAGAGGGAGAGACACACAGCGAGCAGGACACAGAGCAATCGGCGTTTCATGGTACTACCTCCTTGTCTTATCCGGTGTTGAGGATGTCTGACACGGCCACTCACCCACTGCACGCTCCTCGTGCAACGGGGTCATACCCAAACGGTGATCCGGGACCTCCACCCATAAAGGCCGTACGAGTCGGGAATCGGTCCTCCGGGATCGGGGCATGGACGGAAAAAGGGATCCGTCTGGGCCTTACCGGCCCAATGCCCGAAGCAGGGATCACAGATACTCCGCTGCCAGTTCGGCAATGTCCTGCACCCGAATCGCATTTTCGGCATCCAGGGTCTTGACGGCGTCTTCCAGGTTCTGCAGGCAGAAGGGGCAAGCGGTGACGATCCGGGAGGCCCCAGTGCCCAGTGCCTCTTGAACGCGAAGTTCGGAGAGCTTTTGCTCGTCTTCAACCTGGGCCCACATTCGGCCCCCGCCCCCTCCGCAGCAGAAACTCTTTTCCCGGTTCCGTGGCATTTCGCAAAGCTCCACTCCGGGAAGGGCGCCCAGGACTGCCCGGGGGGCGTCTACGATTCCCCTGTGCTTGCTCAGGTAGCAGGGGTCGTGATAGGTGACCTTGACCGCATCGCCGCCCTTATCCCTGGGTTTCAGCGCCCCCTGCTCCAGGAGTTCCTGCAGAAACTGTGTGTGGTGGAGGGCACCCGGCCCACCACCATTTCCGGACTCATGGCGCGAGAGGAAGACGTTGAGACCATGGGGGCACGATGCGACGACCCGCTGAATTCCTGCCTCGACCCACGACTCTGCACCCGTTTCCCCCAGAAGATCGAAAAGCCCGGCCTCGCCCATGACATCAGCCGGCTCGCCGCAGCAGGTCTCGTTATCCAGGATCCCGTATCGCGTTCCTGCACGGCCCATAATATGGACCATGGCCCGTGCGATCGCCTGGGCCCGCTCATCGTAAGCCGTGGTGCATCCCACAAAGTAGAGGGTGTCCGCCCGGGCATCCGCCTCTATTCGGGGCACATCAAGGTCATCGGCCCAGCGCGTCCGTTTCGCTTGAGGCATGCCATAGGGGTTCCGGACCTGTTGAAGGAACTCCAGTGCCCTCTGCTGCTCCCGGACGGGCTGGACCCCGGCCTCCAATAGCATCCGACGCCCCTTGCGGATCACATCCACAAGGGGAACTCCGGCCATGAGCCTTTCGCAGATGATCTCGCAACTCCGGCACGTGGTACAGCGCACAAGAATGTCGCGGAGCTCCTCGTCGAGGTGATCATGAAGGATGCCGTAGTACAAGGCCTGGGTCATTCCTGAGGATCCCCTTGTGATCCAGCCGTCCGATGCGTGGTAGACCGGACATTCGGTGAAACAGAACCGGCACTTCACACATTTTCCGATATTCTTGAGAATCTCCTCCCGGAGTCCCTCGGTGATCTCACTGTGCTCTTTCACGGCTTTCCCTCCCAAGACCGGAACTGGTTTCATGCCAGCACACCCCGGTTGAGGATGTCGTTCGGGTCGAAGACCCGCTTCAGACCCTGGACCAGCCGAAATGCCTTTTCACCGTATCGCTGCTTGAAAAAGGCATTCCGATAGGCGAACTGTCCCCATTCACCCCCACACGTGCCGTACTTGAGATTCATCTCCGCCTCTTTCTCAAACTCCACACGGACAAACTCGCGCCTCTTTTCGCTCTCCCAGCTGTTGGGGACGATGTAGGTCGGATGGAAGGTAAGGGCGCCGATGTGACCGAAGAGGTAGAGGGGAACGCCTTCAAGGATGGGATCCTTGTCGGAAAACCGTTCGCATTCCTGAATGCAGTCCACCAGATTGGGCAGAGCGGAGACGATCTCGGCCCCGGTGAACTGCCCATCGTGCTTCCGCATGAGGGAAGAAATGATCACTTCCCGGGCGGTCCAGATCTTCTGCCAGACATCAAGCCGGCGGATGTGGGCTGCAGAGATCGGCCCCTCCCGCTCCATGACATTGAGCAACTGCTGCATATTCCAATCGGCCTGTTCCTCAGTGGAGGCCATGGAGGCGAAAAAAATGACCGGGCCCGGGGGCACCTCAAGGCCCGCGTCCTCGAAACCTACGGTGGTGCTGGGCATGTCCATAAATTCCATGAAAAGGGGAGGAGGGGCCTTTTCACGGTACATACGTATCACGGCCCGGGCAATCGCCTCTGAGCCATTGAAGCATGCCATGCCAAAAGCCTTTTTCATGGACGGTACGAGCCGGATACGAATGGAGGTGACCACCCCGAAGAGCCCGTCCCCTCCCACGAAAAGATTGCTCAAGTCAAAACCGGCCGCCTTGCGCAGCCCCTTTGTTCCGGTGTCCAGAACCTCTCCGGTTGGAAGAACGGCCCGCACACCCAGAACGTAGTCGCGTGGTTTGCCGACGCAGGCATCGATAATGTGCCCGCTCGTGTTGTTGGAAATGCACCCTCCCATGCTGGCCACCAGCCGGCTGCCCGGATACACGGGGAGAAAAAAGCCTATTTTCTCCAGTTCCCGATTCACATCCTCGACCGCCGCACCGGGCCCGCACTCGAAGTAGCCGTGCTCCTCATCGACCTCTATACGCTTCATGCGGTTCGTGTTCAGAACAATGCCCTGTTCACGCGGGCGAGACCCACCGGTTACGGAGGTGCCGGAGCCTCTCGGATACACCGGTATATGGTTTTCATTGGCCCACGACATGATCTCAGCAACCTCGGATTCCTCCACAGGCCGGACCACCGCGAGAGGCAAACGCTCTCTCTCGAAGTCGAGATCATACGGAAGGGGATCAAGCATATTGTTGACCCCTTCAAAAAAGGAGTCTGAGACGTACCGGTCACCAACGATCCGGGCCAGCGATTCATGTGCGTGTTCTTGCGTCGTCATGGGAATGCACTCCTGTATCGATCCAACGGCCGTAACTCAGTCATGGACAAACCTGAGCAGAAAGGAGACATCTTCCAGGTTTTCCAGTTCTTCCATCATATCCACCAGCCGATTCGCGTGATCTCTTGAGAGAATGCCTTCGCTTTGGCAAAGGAATTTCTGAACCACTTCTTCGTGGCTGAGAGGGCGTTGAGGGTCGCCCTTGCAGTACTCGGTCCTTCGAGTCCAGGTCTTCCCCGAGACACCTCGAAGCTCAAGCACGCTTACCGATTTCTCAGGCTCCCGCGCGAAAGTCTCTACGGCCTCGGGAAGGGTGACGATGCGGACCTTTTTCATGAAACGGCGCAGCGCCTCATCATGGAATCGCTCCTCTCGATACCAGTCCGGCCCGGGACTGTAGGAAAGGGCCGCATTTGCAAATGCCCAGGGAACCGTCCAATACGCATCCTCCGGGGTCTTCGGATCGATGCTGTCGTATGGGTAGGTGGTAATTTTTTCGTGGGCTCGATAGGTTACTTCGACCACATCATCGGCCCGAAGACCCTCGGAAGATATGATGTCCATCAGCGATTCAATTCCCGGCTGGGCCCATCGGCATGTGGGCCAAGGTTTGAGCGCCATGGAGGTCTCGACGCTGAAAACCCGGCCCAGATCCTTGGTATAGATCTCTTCCCGATTCGTGTCGGAAAACGTCGTCCAGTACCCATAGGGGTCGTCCAGAACTTCGTGATAGCCTGTGTAGCCAAGACGTGCCCATTCCGCCGAATTAATCCCCACAAAAGCGTGGACATGGTTTGCCGCCTTTGACATGGAGCCCGGAATGAAGAGGATGTTGTGGACGTTCAGGGTAGGTGCGTTTCCAAGAGCCATTCCCAGGGCATGCATCCCCTGGTCGTGATCCAGACCCAACAGGCGAATGGCCGTGAAGGCCGGGCCGCAGACGTGCCAGCTCTCGTTCCACACACGCCGCCGCAGATCCGGGGATGGGACGGTGGCGTCTATGATCCTCGCCGTGACGTCGTACGCCGCGCAGACGGTCGTAATCAGCTCGCGCCCCGGGGCCTTTTTCTTCTCGGAAAGAGCCAGGGCCGACATCACGATCCCCGAACCAGGGTGTCCCATGTTCCGGTAGGTTTCCATGAAATCAAGGGCCATGGCGGACTGGGCATTGACGCCTGCGGCCAACCAGGCCGGAACCCGGAGGCCTGCTGCAAATACTGTAGCCTCCGGCATCGACTCATAGGGTTTGATCCATCCAAAAAGAATCGAGGCTGATCGCATGGCCGACCCGCCGAGAGCATTCCCCATGTCGTCCAGAATGAGGTCTTTGATCCTGCTCACCGTCTTCTCGGAGAGCTGATCGTAAGAGGCCTTCTGCATGTACCGGACAAGCGCACCTGTGATACTCATATATCGCCCTCCCGGGGATCAGGCTGCAACATCCCTTCATTCGGACCATTCTCATAGGGAGAAGACCAACGTGCTCTTAATCCCCACCTTCTATCTGTGTTCGGTTTCCCGACGGAGCTGGCCGCACGACTTGAATGGGGTTGCCTTTGTTACAGAATTGCCGCTGCGGGCGAGGCCCGATACTTCTCAGCGGCAAGATCTATATGGGCCTGCATCAGCCTGGAAAGTGCCTTGGCATCCCTGCGTTCCACGGCATCAAGAATCTGCTTGTGATCCTCCACCGATTCCTGTGTTCCACCGGGCGCCATCATGGCAATGGCGCGGGTCAACTGGAAATTGTCCACAAGGCCGGAGATGGTGCGGGAAAAAATCCTTGATTTGGTCGATCCGTAAAGGATCTGGTGAAACTCCGTCTCACAGCGGATGATGCTCTTCAGATCACCCTTGGAGACACAGGCTTCGGCCTCTTGCAGGTTTTTCTTCAGCGCCTCAATCTCCTCGTCGGTAATCCGCTCGATGATCAGAGGTACCGCAAAGAGTTCGAGCGTCCTTCTCAGGGAAAAGTACTCAACGATCTCCGTATTCGTGAGACGCTTGACCACATATCCCAAACGGGGGAGGCACTCCACCATCTGTTCGTTTTCCAGCAGGAGGAGGGCTTCTCGAACCGGAGTCCTGCTGATTCCAAGGCTCTCCGCAATCTCGTTTTCGAATATTTTCTCTCCCGGCTTGAGATCGAGATAGGTGATGCGGCTCTTGATCTCGTGATATGCCTTCACCCGAAGCGTCTTCTTGTCATTCTGCTTTTCAACCATAAGACCCCCTCAAGGGCACGCGTGATATACCGTGAAATATATTTCGAAATATACGAGCTCGTGTATCGTGTCAAGCCTTTTTTCCACAGGCATGCGGCCGGGGCTTTGGTATGAGCCTTCCGAGGGTTTGGCTGCCCTTGAACAGCCCCGCAAAAAGACCTTCCTAATTCACTCAAAGCCCCTTCACCAGGCCCAGGGGATTATGATATCCTGCGTCTCCGTTTATCTCCGGCGAGGGAACGGCGCGGTACACCGCATTTTTCGTGTCCCGGTCCCATATCATATCGATTTCGATCGCGATCCCGATTTCGAGTTGGATTTCTTCGTTCCAGACACCGTTGCAGCGCCACGGCGAAGCATCGATCTTTTTTCTTTCCGGAGGCACACATGGATGAACGAGTGAACCGGATCATTCGGGCGGCCCGGCTGGATGCGACACTCTATGAAGAGGTGGAGGCGGATCCGGGAACCATGAGAGAGGCGGGCTCGGTGGTGATCCTCTCCAGCATCGCCGCGGGCATCGGGGCATTTTCCCAGGGCGGCCTGGCCGGGCTCGTCTTCGGGACCGTGGCGGCCCTGGTGGGCTGGTTCATCTGGGCCTACCTGACCTGCATCATCGGCACCCGACTCCTGCCCACGGCCGAGACCCATGCGGACTACGGCCAACTCCTTCGCACCCTCGGGTTTGCCAGCGCACCGGGCATCATCCGCGTCCTGGGGATCATTCCCGTGGTGGGACCGATCGTGTTTCTCGTCGCAGGGATCTGGATGCTCGCGGCCACGGTGGTGGCCGTGCGCCAGGCCCTGGATTATGAGAGTACGGGGCGTGCCGTGCTGGTCTGCCTCATCGGGTGGGTGGCCCAGTTCGCGATCCTGGCCGTGTTCTTTGCCCTGGTCCGATGACCACGCGATATAACGGGGAAGGATGAAACGGGCCCGGCCCACATCGCGGGCGGATGGGAAGGCCCTTCCAGGCGTATGGCTCCATCGCACTCCCATACGCACGAAACCGCCTCATTAAAGACTTGAAAAACACCTTTGGTTTGGTGCATGATACCTCTCCAATGCGACTTTGGGACTCACGTTCGATGGTTTCGTAAATCGAAAGGGGCACATTATTTCCATGGTCCAGACCCAACCACCGCCCGACGGCCGTGAACGTCGCGTTCATCCGCGAATCGAGACATCCAATGTGGTGACCTATGTCTGCGTGGACGATGAAGGAAACGAGATCGCAGAGGGATTCGGCACGACGCGCGACCTGAGCCTGGGAGGGATCAAACTGGAGACGAACCAGCCCGTGGAGTCCCCCTACATTCTGCTCCTGGACATCGACCTTCAAGAAAAGATGCTGGAAATCAAGGGGAAGGTGGTTCACTCCACGGAAGTGGCGCCGGGCGTGTATGACACCGGCATCTGTTTCGTGGACACCGAGGACCGGCACCATGAGATCGTGCGCAGCTTTGTGAAGGCCCTCATCCGGAAGAAGGCCCAGAGTCGCCGGAAGGCGTGATGCAACTATCGCCTTGACAACGAGAACCTTCCCGGCCTTTATTGCCCCATGCCTTTCCTGGACTCCATACCCGCACTGGTCAAGGTGGGAGCGGTCTTTGCCCTGATCGTGGGGCTCAACCGTTTCCGGATGCACCTGGGTCTGGGCCTGTTCCTGGGGGCGGCCGTTCTGGGCCTCTCCATGGGCATGGCCCCGGGCCGAATCGCCTCGGCCATGGCCGACAGCCTGCTTGACCCGGGCATCGCGGCCCTGCTCCTCATCGTGGCCGTGATCCTGTCACTCTCCCGCATCATGGCCGAATCCGGCCAGCTCGAGCGGATCGTCACGAGCTTCACCCGCCTCACCCGCGACCCCCGCATGGCGGCCATGGTCATGCCCGCCCTGATCGGTCTCCTGCCCATGCCGGGTGGGGCTCTGTTTTCCGCGCCCATGGTGGATACGGCCTGCGGCAGGGAACCGGTGAGCGCCGAGATCAAGACCGCGGTGAACTACTGGTTCCGCCACATGTGGGAGTACTGGTGGCCCCTCTACCCCGGGGTGGTCCTGGCCGTGAGCCTCATGGGGGTGGAGGCATGGGCCTTCATGCTGGTCCAGGCCCCCCTGACCATCTTCACCCTGGGGGCCGGGCTCCTGTTTCTGCGTCGCCTCCTGCCCCGCAACACCGGGCTCGACACCGAAGAACCGAGACCGGGGGAAGGGGCCGCACGCGCCTTCCTGCGGGAGGTCCGGCCCATCACCCTGGTCATCCTGGCCCTTCCGGTGGTCTGGGGATTCGAACGGTTGACCGGTCTCGCGACCCCCAGCCTCACCTCGGTCTTTCTCGGGCTGGGGCTCTGCCTGACCTGGGTCATCCTGCAGAACCGTCCTTCGGCCGGGCAGGTCCTGGCCAGCGTCACGAACCGCTCCTCTCTCCTGCTCCTGTTCCTGATCTGCGGTATCATGGCCTTCAAGGGCGTGCTCACGGAGAGCCAAGCCGTAGTGCGCATTCAGGAGGAACTCGTCCAATACGGCATCCCTTCGCTCGCCGTGCTCATGGTGGTCCCCTTCCTGGCCGGGTTCATCACGGGCATCGCCGTGGGTTTCGTGGGGGCGTCCTTCCCCTTGGTATTCGCACTCCTGGCCGGAAAGACCGGGCTCGATTACCTGGCCCACATCTCCCTGGCATATGCCTTCGGGTACATGGGGATGATGCTCTCGCCGGTACACATCTGCTTTCTGGTGACCCGGGACTATTTTCACTCCAGCCTGGCGGCATCCTACCGGTACATCCTCGGTCCCGCCGTCCTGGTCCTGATCTCAGCCCTGGCCTACTTCGCCCTGCTCATGCTCCTGGCCTGAACCGGTTTCACCGCGGACCACGACAGGACGATCGACTACCAACCCCCCGGGATATTGCCTTTTCCCATCGAACATTGTATACAATCCGCATGAATCTGAAGGAAACCATTATCGCGCATCTGCGGGAAGCCATCCTGAACGGAGAGTATCCACCCGGGGGACATCTGGGTGAAACGGCCCTCTCCCGGCGTTTCGGAGTCAGCCGGACCCCGATCCGTGAGGTCCTCCACCTGCTGGAAAAGGAAGGGCTCGTCCATATCGTTCCGGGTGTGGGGGCGCGGGCGGCCAAGCGATCCGTGGACGACATTCTCAAGATCTACGATGTCCTGATCGTTCTCGAAGGGGCCGCCTGCAAATTCGCGTGCACCGAGATTACCGAGGAAGAGATTCGCCGTCTCCAGGAATCCAACCACCGGATGGAAAAGGCCCTGAATGAAGACGACCCGGACCGCATGCTGGAGTTCAACAATACATTTCACTGGCTGATCACGGAGGCGAGCCGAAACAGCTACCTGATCGATCTCCGGGCGAATTTCAGGAGGCTGGTGGACCCGGTCACCCGTCTGTTTCCGTCCATCCCCGGGCAGGTCCAATCGAGCATCGAGGAGCATGAAGACATCATCATCGCCCTGAGGAGACGGAATCCGTTCATGGCCGACTTCATCATGAAAGAACATCTCGAAAAGGCCAAAAAGAATCTCAAAAGACACCTCGAGATGCCGTCGTGAACAGGAAAGGCCCTTCACGCCCCCGGTCCAAAACCCTTGACACTCCCACCACACTGTATACAATTTGGCGCAAGCTCGATTCCGGTCCGCCTGCCGAATTTCCGGTGTGCTCGACTCCGGGGCGCCCGACACCGGATGGAAGGCATCCATGAAAACGGCGTGAGGCCGGCACCCATTCCACACCCACCCCAAACAGCAGAGGAGAGGATTCCCATGACCACGGCATCCAGATTCATCATCGGCATGGCATGCGCAGTCGCCTTGTTTGTCTCCCCATTCTGCACGGGCAGCGCCCGGGCAGCCGACACGACCACCCTCCGGTATTTCACCGGCATGACGCCCTCCCACTACTTCTGCGCCGACCTCATGCCCTATTTCGCCCAGGAGGTGGAAAAGCGGACCGGAGGCAAGGTGAAGGTGGAGACCTACCCGGGCGGAGAACTCTTCGGATACCGCGATGGGATCGACGCGGCCACCATGGGGGCCGTGGAAATGGGTCTGGCATCGGCGGGCCACTTCGGCGGCCACAACCCGGTCTTCAAGTTCTCGGACTACTTCCTCTTCGTGGAGGACATGGATCACTGGTTCCGGGCACGGGACGAGATCCACCCGATCCTGGACGCGGTCTTCGCCAAGAAGAACATCAAGGTCCTGTTCTACAGCGCCTACGGCGGAAACGGCATCTGCGGAAAGAAGGCCCTGAACACCATGGACGACATCAAGGGTCTCAAGGTCCGGGCCCCGGTCCCGGGGGCGCTCGACTGCCTGAATGCCTGGGGCGCCACCCCGGCCAAGGTGGCCGCGGCCGAGGTCTACGACGCCATGGGCAAAGGCGCCATCGATGCATGCGTCACGTCCTGGGGCGTCATGTACTCCCGAAAATTCTACGAGGTCTCGAATGAGTTCTTCGGACCCATCTGGTGGACCGTGTGGGTCAACTTCATCAACCTGGACGTCTGGAACAACCTCTCCCCCGATGTGCAGAAAGTCCTCATGGAGGTGGGACGGGAGACCGAGAACCGTTCCCTCGCCATCATGAAGGAGTACGACGAGAAGAGCCTCGCCAAGCTGAAGGAGGTGGGGAACCTCAAGATACTGACCGCCGAGGAGAAGAAGGCGTGGGGCGTTCCGCTGAGAAGCGCCTACGAGGCCTGGGTCAAGGAGTGCGAGGAAAAAGGCTTCGGCGACGAGGCGCGGAAGATCATGGAGATCCTGGACAAGACCCGCTGACCCCCTGCAGCGCGTGACGCTCCGTAGCGGAGCGTCACGCTACCCGGCCCGTTCATCCACCATCACATGGAAGACCCCTTTCCCCGCGTTTTGCGGGGGAAGGGGTTCACGCGCGGGGCGCCGGCGCCTCATGGAGGAGGGGAATTGAAATCACTGCTGCGATCCCTGGACACCGCATTCGATCGAATCCTCTCCTGGGGAGGCATCCTGGCCGTCCTTCTGATGGTCCTGCTGGCACTGTTCATCTTTCTCCAGGTCGTCAGCCGATACGTCCTCAGCATTCACATCCCGGGCCTCTTCGACATCTCCATCTACTCCCTGATCCTGTTCACGTTCCTCGCCGGTCCCTACACCCTCCGCGAGGGCTCCCACATCGCCGTGGACCTGATATCCGCTCAGCTCCCGGAGTCGTCCCGGCCGGGTGTCGAGATCGCCTCTGGCATTGCGGGGCTGGTCTTTTCCGCGGTCATGACCTGGCTGTCGTGGCGATGGGCCCAGTTGGCCTTTTCGACCGGCGTCATGACCATCTCGGAGGTGGCCATTCCCAAGGGAGTGCTGATCGGCTCCATCTCCGTGGGGTTCGTCCTGATCGGGATCCAGCTCATTCGGCAGATCATCCGGGCTCTTCTCGCGGCCTCCGGCCACTGGATCCCGAGCAAAGCGGGTGGGGGGATCCTCAAAAGCCCCCTGTTCCCCCTGGCGGTCTTTCTGGCCTGCGTGGCCCTGTCGGTGTTCATCTCCCTCCACGGGAGTGCATGGCTGGGCATCTGTTTCTTCGCCACCATCATGCTCCTGAGCGGGATGCCCGTGTTCCTGGCCCTGGGTTTCACGGGGAGTGTGGGCCTCTACCTACTAGTCGGCGGGCCGGCCCTCGGTCAAATCCCCTTCCTCGCCTTCAAGTCCGTGGAGAGCTTTCCCCTCACCTGCCTTCCCCTGTTCATCATCGCGGGCCTCGTAATGGAGAAGGGGAAGATGGTGGACGAGGTCTTCACCCTCTTCCGCATGATCACGGGCAACTCCGCCGCGGCGCCCCTTTTGACCACCATTCTCGCCGGCGGGTTCTTCTGCGCGGTGAGCGGCTCGAGCGTGGCCACCACGTCCCTCATCGCGGCGGCGACCCTACCCATGTTCGCGTCCCAGGGCTATCGCAAGTCGGTGGCCGCCGGGACCGTGGCCGGGGCCACCATCGGGACGGTCATCCCGCCTTCCATCGGATACATCATGTACGGCGTGATCACGGAGGAGTCCATCGGCCGCCTGTTCATCGCGGGCATCCTCCCGGCCGCCGTGATCTTCGGCTTCTACTTCATCTACACCATCCTGCGGGCGGCCATCAGCACCGAGTCCCTGTTCGAACCCGGCCGCAGCGGCGCCGCCCCCCGACCCAACGAGGGCGACACCAGGAAAATGAACTTTCTCGCCGTGCTCCGGCGAAGCACGTGGGGTCTCCTGGCCCCGGTCTTCGTCCTGGGGGGCATCTACCTGGGCGTGTTCACCCCATCGGAGGCCGCGGCCGTCATGCTGGTCTACGCCATCGTGGTCTCCCTCTGGGTCATGAGATCCCTCTCGCCGGCCCAGCTACTCGAAGGGATCCGCACCGGCGCCAAGGTGAGCTCCATGATCCTCCTGATCATCGTCGGAGCCAAGATCTTCGGCGCGGTCACGTCCCAGCTCCGCATCGCCACGGACCTCGTGAACTTCGTGTCGGCCGCGGGGATCTCGCCCATGATGAGCCTCGTCCTCATCGCGCTGATGCTGGTGGTCCTGGGGATGTTCCTGGACGCGGCCTCCACCATGGTCATCACCCTTCCCATCTTCTACCCTCTGCTGGTGTCCGTGGGGTTCGACTCGGTGTGGCTCGGCGTATTCTACATCATCATCCTCGAGATCGGGCTGCTCACGCCTCCGGTGGGGCTGAACCTCTTCGTCATCAAGGGGATTTCCGACTTCCCCATGGGATCCATCGTGAAGGGGGTGATCCCCTTCATCCTGATGATGCTCCTGGCCCTCGCGATCTTCGCCCTGTTTCCCCAGGTGGTGACATGGCTTCCGAGCCGGATGATCGGTTAATCGGATCCCTCATTCCCCTGCTTCAGGAGATCGCGCACGATTCGTTCCGTCCCATGACCCGGACAGGAAGGGCCCCGTGGGCACGGACGGTCAACCATCGCGCCCGGGGTTGATCTCCAGAAAGAGGTCCCCGGTCCGGCCGTCCTCCTGGTGGCCCTTTCCCCGGAGGCGCAGGCGCGCCCCGGGCCGGGTGCCCGGGGGGACACGGACCTTGAGGGTCTCCCTTCCCGTGCTTCGGGACACGCTGATGGTGACCTCGGTCCCTTCATGGAGCGCGGCCGAATCGAGCCGCATGCGATAGGTCATGTCCAGTCCGGAATCCGATTCTCCGGCCGTGTCCCGTGGAACAGGCAGCCGGTCCTCCCCGATAAGGTAGGTCCTGACCTTTTTCCCCAGTCGTTTGATCGCGTGGAGGAGCGGGGGGGTTTGGTACCCCATGGCCGGAGGCCGGTCATAGGACATGCGGCCCGGGTGTCTTCCCGGTCCGAAGGGACCGAAAAAAAAGACCCCGGCCACGAAAAACCCGCGCCCGCCGAAAAAGACCCGGTCCAGGAACCGCCGGTTCATTCGGAGTCCGGACCGCTGGAACTCCCGGAAAAGACCCTGGAACATCTGCTGGAAAAAGGGATCACGGAACAGATCCCGAAGGATCTCTTCCTGGGTATACTGAAAGCGCCCGCCGCCCGGTTCCCGCTGGGCGCCATAGGTCCTCGCGGCGTCGTACTGCCGTCGCTTTTCCGCATCGCTGAGCACGCCGTAGGCCTCGGCCACCTCCTTGAAGCGGGCCTCGGCTTCAGGATCGCCGGGGTTCCGGTCGGGGTGGACCTCGAGGGCCTTTCTCCGGTAGGCCCGGCGGATCTCATCCTCCGCGGCCCCGGTTTCCACCCCCAGGATATGGTAATAGTCCTTCATGCACCCCCCGCCCGGGACCCGGTCAACGCATTCCAGGACCCGGATTTCGCCACTGCACGGCGCGATCATGTCTGGTATAATCTGCCATGCTCATGTTTTCCGGTCAAGAAAACCCCTGAATCGGCCGATGCAATTCGAGGGCGGAGGCGTCGTCCGGATGCCACCCGATGCGCCGGGCTTTTCCCGCCCCCTGCCGCCGGTTCCCGATCAGTGCCGCTCATGGAGGCTCACCGTGGACGTGATCGTCACCCACAAGAACACCGACTTCGACGCGGCGGCCTCGGTTTTCGCCGCGCAGATCCTCTATCCCGATGCCGTGCCCGTTCTCCCCCACAACCTCAACCCCAATGTCCGGCAATTCCTCTCCATCCACAAGGACATCTTTTCCTGGTCCCAGCCCCGGGACATCGACTGGGACCGGGTGACACGAATCATCGTGGTGGACACCAACGACTGGAAACGACTGGAGGGCGTGAAGCTGGGCAACGGCACGACACCGCTGGAGATCCACCTCTGGGACCATCACCTCTCCCCCACCACCATCGAGGCCACGTGGGAACACTGTGTGGCCGTGGGCGCCGTCACCACCCTGTTTGCCCGGCGCATGGAAGAGGAAGGCATTCCCATCTCACCCATTCAGGCCACGCTCTTTCTGGCCGGAATTTACGAGGACACCGGCAACCTGACCTTCCCGTCCACCACGTCGGTGGACGCCCAGGCCGTAGCATTCCTTCTCAAACGTAAGGCCGACGTGGAGATCGTCAACACCTTCCTTCGACCCGCTTACGGCCCGAAGCAGAAGAACGTCCTCTTTGCTATGCTCCAGGACGCCCAGCGGATCAAGCTCAACGGCTACACCGTCAGCGTGAACGCCTCCACGGTTCAAGGACATGTGGAGGGGCTCGCCCTGGTGGTGGAGATGTACCGGGACATCATGAACGTGGACGCCGCCTTCAGCATCTTCACGGAGGAAGGAAAGGATCACTCCATGGTGATCGGGAGAAGTTCGGTGGACGACCTGGACGTGGGGGCCGTCATGCGGGCCCTCGGCGGCGGCGGGCATCCCGGTGCGGGATCGGCCCTGGTGAAGCACGGCGCATCTCCCGAGCAGATCCGATCCCACATTCTTGAACTCCTTCAGGGAAACCGGCGGACCGCGGTGCAGATCGGGGCCCTCATGTCCTTTCCCGTTTTCACGGTCCCCGAAGACATGCCCATGAGCGAGGCCGCCCGGATCCTCCGCGACAAGGGGTGTACCGGCCTTCCCGTGGTCCGGGGCGACGAATTGGTGGGGGTCATCTCCAGGCGGGACTTCAAGAAATTCCGAAACCAGAAAAAGGATCCCCCGGTCAAGGCCTTCATGTCCCGAAAGGTCCTCACCATCGACCCGAGTCAGGGCGTGATGCAGGCGGCCCGGATCATGGTCAAGAACGATATCGGCCGCCTCCCGGTCATGGAGAACGGCAAGCTCATCGGAATCGTGACCCGTTCCGACACCATGCGTTACTACTACGACCTCCTCCCGGACTGAACCGGCGGGTTTGATCGTAACACACAAACCCTTTTTTGACGCGGATTCCCGTTTATCCGACCCTTGCCCACCGCACGACTCCACTCCATCGGCAACAGCAACACCCATTTTTGGCGCGGATTGCGCGGATGACGCGGATTAAAACCCTGGAAACATACCGGTCTTTTGCCCCTTGCGGTCCACCGTCTCCACAACCCCGTCCGATGGGCGGGCCCGGAGCGGAGGAGGTGAGGGTCCCTGGAGCGGACAGGAGCGTTAGGCCTTCGTCATTGTGGGCGGTTAGGTCCGGGGGAAACCGCGGCCATCCCCCGCCCGGGAAGGACGATGATCGGAACGGAAAGGCGCGGACACGTAATGCATTCCTATCGTAGGGGATGCTCCCGGCGGGGGTGGAACGCGGAGGGGGCAGGGGTCCCCCGGGCGTAACCGCCCGCAATGACCAGGCCGGGAGCGGAGGAAGCGGAAGGGACCGTCACCTCCGGAGCGGGCCACAGTGACGCGTTCGAACACCCTAAAACCTTTTTTTGACGCGGATTGCGCGGATGACGCGGATTAAAACCCTGGGTTCCAACAGGTGAAAACCCTGGGAACATACCGGTTTTTTGACCCTTGCGATCCGCCCTCTCCACAACCTCGCCCGATTCGCGAGCCCGGAGCGGAGGGGGTGAGGGTCCCTGGAGCGGACAGGAGCGTTAGGCCTTCGTCATTGCGGGCGGTTAGGTCCGGGGGAAGCCGCGGCCATCCCCCGCCCGGGAAGGATGGTGATCGGGACCGAAAGGCGCGGACAGGTATTGCTTCCCTATCGTAGAGGATGCTCCCGGCGGGGGTGGAACGCGGAGGGGGCAGGGGTCCCCCGGGCGTAACCGCTCGCAATGACCAGGCCGGGAGCGGAGGAAGCGGAAGGGACCGTCACCTCCGGAGCGGGCCACAGAGAGGTGTTCGAACACTCTAAAACCTTTTTTTGGCGCGGATTGCGCGGATTGAAACCAGGGCTCCAATATGTGCAAACCTTGCGAGCACGAAGGTCTTTTGACCCTTGAAGTCCGACGCCTCCACGCACTCGCGCCATGAACGGCCACGGAGCGGAGGGAGCGGGAGGAAACCACTCACTGCGGGTCGGGGGGAAGAACGGGCTGCGTGGGGTCGACTCCCGGGGTCTGAATCCCCCAGCGCTCCAGGAGGGATCCATCCAGCCGGTGGAGGTCCACCAGGGCCTTGAGGTGGTCCACCACCGCACTGATCTCCAGGATCCGGCTGCGCACCAAGTCCCTCTGGGCCTGGGCCACGAGAAAGCTGGTGGACCGTCCCACCCGGAACCGTTCGGTCTCGATGCGGACCTTTTCCTCCTCGAGCTGACGCGATGCCCGGGACGCCTCGATCTGCTCTCTGGCGCTCTGGACCGCGAGATAGGCCGTTCGCACATCCAGTTCCACGAGTTGGGACAGGTTGTTCATGGCCTCCCGAAGCTGTTCCCGGGAAAGGGTGGCGCGCAGGTGCCGCGCCTGTCGCTCCCGGTTTCCCACCGGGAACTCGAAACGCAGCCCGGCCAGCGCGTCGTAGTGGTCACCAGAGAGATCGTCCACGGATCGGCTCAAACTATCCGCGTAGCCGGTCTTCCCCAGGGCCGCGAAGACATCCAGGCGGGGCAGAAGCCCGTTTTTCGTCCGGACCACCTCGAGCCGGCCGTTTTCCTCGTCCAGGCGCGCCTGATTCAGGTCGGGCCGCATGCGGAGGGCCACGGCCACGTGATCCGCCACCGGGTCCACCGGGATGTCCGGGGCGGCGGGCCGGTCCAGCATCTCCAGGTCCCGGTCCCAGAGATTGGGTCCCGGGGGATTGATCACTCGAAGAAAGCGAAGTCGGGTCTCGGCCAGGATGTTGCGCGCCTCGATGAGTTCCTGCCGCCTAAGCGCGATCTCCGCCTCCGCGGCAACCAGTTCGGTCTCGGCCATCCGTCCCACCCGAATGATCTCCCGCGTCTCCTCGAGTTCCTGCTCAGCCAGTTTCACGGACTCTTCAAAAATCTGAAGCTGCCGCCGGGCGAGCACGGTGTCCCAATAGAGCTCCTCGGCCCCTGCGGCCAGGGCCTCGGCCACCCCGCGAAGCTCATAGAAAGACGCCCGTGTGCCGAGTTCCGCCTGACGAAGGGCGGCCAGATTGACCTCCAATCCCCTGCCTCTGAGCAGGGCCTGAGTGATGCTCAGGCCGGCCCGCGTGGTGTAGCGGTTTCGGGTCCGGTCCGTCCAGGCGCGGCGGGCGGCCAGATCCAGGCCCAGAGTCGTGCCCGTGGGATAAAAGACCGAGGCACCCAGGTCGACATCGACCGCGCTATCCGTCGTGGTCTCCGGACCGGTCGCCAGAGGCCCCTTTTCCCGCGAAAACGACACGCCTCCGTCGACGACAGGATCGAACACCGCCCGTGCCTCTTCCTCCAGGGTCTCCAGAATGGACGGGGTCAACCGCTCCACCATGAAGGCCCGGTTGTGATCGAGGGCCATGATCACGGCGTCTTCCACCGTGAGGCGAAGCCGCCCCGTGCCGGAGGACTCGGCCGGGACCGCCTTTTCTTCCGCTGTGTCTCCCTCCCCCGCCGAAGCGGTCCCAGCCGCAGCCAGGCACAGGGAGACCACCACGGCGCAGAGCCTGGTTCTCCACATCCACATCACGACACCTTGCTCCTCGAAAAAAGCGAATAGATCACAGGGACCACCACCAGGGTGATGAAGGTCGAACTCACCAGACCGCCGATCACGGCCCGGGCCATTGGGGCCTGGGCCTCCCCTCCTTCCCCGAGACCGATGGCCAGGGGGACCAGGGCAAGAATCGTGGTGGTGGCCGTCATCAGAATGGGTCGAAGACGGCGTTTCCCCGCCTCCTCGATGGCGCGTGCCACAGGCAGGCCGTCCCTCCGGCGGAGGAGGTTCGTGTAGTCCACCAGCAGGATGGCATTGTTGACCACGATGCCTCCCAGCATGATGCACCCGATATAGCTCTGAACGTTGAAGGTGGTGTTCGTCAGAAGGAGGACGAGCACGATGCCGATGACCGCCAGGGGGACGGAAAACATGACGACAAACGGGTCCAGAAGGGACTCATAGAGGGCGGCCATGACCATGTAGACCAGGATGAGGGCGAGGACGAAGCCGATCAAGAGTTCCCGAAAGGCCTTTTGCTGCTCCTCGTAATCTCCCCCGAACGCCATGGTGAACCCGTCGGGCACGGGAACGGTGAGCAGGCCCTTTCGAACGTCGTCCAGGACGGATCCCATGTCCCGGCCCGTAAAATCGGCCGTCACCGAGACTACCCGATCCTGGTCCTTTCGCTCGATCAGGACCGGCCCGCTCCAGGGCTCCACTCGAACCACGTTTCGAAGGACTACGGGCTCCCCGGCCTGGTTCATCAGGGTGAGATCCAGGAGGGCCTCCAGGGCGAGACGTTCCGCGTCCTTCAGTTTGACCAGGATCCTGTACTCATCGCCTCGCTCCCGAAAATTGCCGGCCCGTGTCCCCGAGATCACGGTCTGAAGCATGTTGGCGACCTCGGACACGGTGAGCCCCATGTCCGCCGCCCGTTGACGGTCCACCACGATGAGTTCCTCGGGATTTCCCGTCTCCCGGCTCACGCGGGTGTCCGTGATGCCGTCCACCCCCTTCATGATCTCCCGGACCCGTTCGGCCAGGGCGTCGGCCACGGCCATGTCATGACCCCGTATGTCCAGGGCGATGCGGTCCGAATCGCTCTGACCCATGCGAAGAATGAACAACCCCTGCCCGGCCCGCGTGCGGATGGTGGCCCCCGGGATATCCATGAGCCGGCCGCGAAGCGCGTTGGCGATGTCTTCGCTGGACCGCTTCCGCTCGGAGAGCGGCTTGAGGGCGACCCGCATCTCTCCGGCGTGGGAGGTCCTGCCCCGCCAGTAGGATCCGCCGATATACGTCACCATGCTGCTCCGTTCCGGCACCTCCCGCTCCACCAGGTCCTCGATGTCCCGGAACAGGTCCTCCACCACCTCCATTCGCGTGCCCACGGCCATCTCCACATTCACCCGCACCTCTCCCTCGTCGGTCTGGGGCATGAACTCCACCCCCACCAGGGGGATGAGAGCCAGGCTGCCGGCCAGGATCAGGACGGCCGTCACCACCACCAAGAGGCGATGACCCAGTGCGGCGTGAAGGACGCGCCGATAGGCTTCTTCCAGTGCCACGAAAAATCGTCCGATGAATCCAAGAAATCGCCGCAACCGGATCGTTCGGCCCATCCGGTCGAGGCGCGAGGGCCGCATGAGCCGGGCCGAGAGCATGGGGATCAGGGTCAGGGCGGTGGCCAGGGAGCAGATCAGGGAGAGGCCCACCACGTAGGAGAATTGTTTGAACATCACCCCGGACATCCCTTCCATGAAGACCATGGGAAGGAACACCACCAGGGTGGTGATGGTGCTGGCCACGATGGCCGGCGTGACCTCTTCGACCCCCTTGACGGCGGCCTCTTCCACCTCCCCGGACTCCCGATGGCGAAAGATGTTTTCGAGGACCACGATGGCGCTGTCCACGAGCATGCCCACGCCCAGGGCAAGCCCCCCCAGGGTCATGAGATTCAGGGTGAATCCACCGAAATACATGAGCGCGAAGGTGGCGATCACCGAGATGGGAATGGTGGTGGCCACAATGGCCGTGCTTCGAACGTTCTGCAGGAAGACGAGGAGGACCAGGACGGCCAGCACTCCCCCGTAGAACAGGGATGAACTGACGTTCCGAATGGACCGTTCGATGTAGTCGGACGTATCGATGATGGGGACGATGTGGAGCTGGGGAATGTCCTCATTGATCCTGTCGAGTTCCCGAAGGACGGCCCGGGCCACGGTGACCGTGTTGGTCCCGGACTGCTTTTGAACGGCCATGCGAAGGCCCGGACGGCCGTTCACCCGGACGATGCGGGTCACCTTCTGCCAGGCGTCCTCCACGCTCGCAATCTCGCGCAGCAGAATGGGCGCCCCGTCGCGGACCGCGATCACGGTGTTTCTGAGTTCCTCCAGGCTGGTGTATTCGCCGGGGGTCCGGACCATGATCTCCATTCGGCCCCGCTCCAGAGGGCCGGCCGGAATGTTCACATTCGCTTCCCGGATCTTGGCCAGGATCTGGCTCAGGGAAAGGGAGAGGGCGTTGACCTTGTCCGGAAAGAGGTTGACGTGGATCTCTCTCTCCAGGCCGCCGTGAATATCCAGGGAAGCCACACCGGTGATCCGCTCGATACGGTACTTGACCTGATCGTCGATGATGCGGCGCATTCGAATCGGGTCCAGGTCGCTGGAGGCGCCGAGGATCAGGATGGGAAAGCTGGCCAGGTCGAACTTCCGAAGGGTGGGCCTGTCCACGTCATCGGGAAGCAGGGACATGACGCGGTCCAGCCGGTCCCGTATGTCGTTGGCCGCCGCGTCCAGGTCCTGGCCCCAACCGAAGCTCACCCGGACCTGGCTGGCCCCCTCCGAAGAGACCGAGGTGACCTCCTCCACACCGGGCACCGCGGTCAGAGCCTGCTCGATGGGGCGGGTGATCAGCTCCTCCACCTCCTGCGGGCTGGCGTTCTCATACTCCGCCCTGACGCTGAGGGTGGGATATGTGATGTCCGGCATCAGGTCGATGGGGAGACGGCTCAGGGCCACCGCGCCGAGAAGGGTCACGATGAGCACGGCCATGACCGTGAAAACGGGCCGGCGGATGGACAGGCGGGAGATCTTCATGAAGAGGCACCCTGCACTGCGCCCGTTGTTCCTTCGGACGAGCCGGACGGATCGCTCGAACCCTCTCTCCCCGGCGCCGAAGGAGCCGGGCCGGGCAGCAGGATCTCGGAGCCGTCCTGGAGCAGGTGTTGACCCACAATCACCACCGACCCTGAAAGAGGCGGCGCGAGCACCTCAGCGTCAACCCCGTTCACGATCCCCGGAGTGACCGGGACGAACCTGGCCTTCCGCTCCTCGGGATCGGCGAGGAAAACCCCCTGTTCCGCACCGCGGCTGACCAGGGCGTTGACGGGGATGACCACGGCGTTCTCGCGGCGATCGAACTCGATCTCCGCCCGCACGAACATGCCCGGCTTGAGCAGGGTGTCCGTGTTCGGGATCTCGATCTCCACTCGGGCCTGGCGGGAGGTCTCCTTGAGCAGGGGCGCCACGCGGACGATGCGGCCGAAAAAGACCTTTCCCGGAAAGGCCTCCGCAGTGATGGAGGCGGCCTGCCCCACGGACACCTTGGGATAATCCTTCTCGATGACATGGATCACGGCGATCAGCGTTCCGATGTCCAGCACGGAGACCATGGGCTCATTCGGGGCCATCAAGGCCCCTTCATCCACGTGCCGCTCCCCCACCACCCACCGAGTGCCGTTTCCCCTGTTGCCGGGGACGGAGATCCGAGTATAGGAGAGCCGGACCTGCGAGGCCTCCAGGGCCGCCCGTTTCTGGGCGACCTGGGCCTGGAAGACCCGCTGCTTTGCACTCTGAGACTTGAATTCGGCCTCGGCCGCGTCCAGTTCGGACTCAGAGGCGATCTTCTTTTTCCTCAGTTCCCGAACCCGTTCCAATTCCCGCTGGGCGATGTTCAGCGCGCTGAGGCCGGCCTCGAGCTGGGCCCGAGCCACGTCCAGTTCGGCCCTGGCCTGATCCACCTGCTGGGCGTATTCCCCCGGGTCCAGGACGGCCACCAACTGCTCCCGCTGAACCTTGTCCCCCACGTTCACCAGGAGACGCTCCAGACGCCCTCCGATCTTCGGGGCCACACGAAACTGGGAGTGCGGGTGCAGTGTGCCGGTGAACATCCCTACATCCCGAATGGTCTGGGATCGCACGGGCGCCAACTCCACGGCCACGGGACGTGCCTTTCCACGGCCGGCCTGTTCCGGTTCGGAGGAAGAGGCCTTCAGATAGATCTGGCGTCCCACCAGCCCGGCCAGCACCAGGATCACCAGGATCCATATCGTTTTCTTCACAGGAGAACCTCGTCACTCGTTTGCCGTAAAAACCCCGTGGCCGGGTAATCAACCCGTTTCGGCATGGCGTGGAGTGTATGCGATTATGGGGTCAGGCAAGGAAACCCGAATCGAAATCAATACCGCCATTCACATGGAAACCCCATGGGGCACGATGCACTTTGAACCCCGATTCGGAACCACCTCCTTCCCGAGCGGTTCCGGAAGGCGGATTATACACCAATCGAGCCCGGAAGGAAAAAAACATTGGACCTGAAGCAGACTAAAAAGCCCCGGTCGCGGGGGATGAAACCCTCGCGGCCGGGGCCGTATGCCTCGGGGAAATGTTCCGCCCGATCGACGCCTACTCGCTGATGCCATTCAACCAGTAATCCACCAGCTTGGGGTACTTCTCCACGAACTTGGGCGCCGCGGTCTTCTCGTCCACCTGAAACATGTACGTCAGGTCGTCACACACGCCGATGGGCATGGTGAAGCGCGTGAGAAAACGACTCACCTTGTTGGGGAAGATAGCCATGAAGTCATCGCGGCCCACCATGTGGGAACGCTCCTCTTCGCCCAGGACCTTCTTGGGCTCGTCGATGTAGCGGATGTCGAACATGCCGAACGCGTGGTGCGGCCGCCACAGGGTGACGACGATCCACTCCTTGCGCTGAATGCTCCGCTTGAGCTCGGCCACCATGGCGGCGTCGCTTCCTTCCACGAGCTTCCAACCTTCCAGTTGAGGATATTCCTTCATCATCAGGGCGGAATGCTGCATGAGGCCGGAACCGGGATCGATCCCCACGATGCGGCCCTTGCACTTCTTCTTCACCTCATCCTTACCCATGTCCTCCACGGAGTTGAGCACATCCTTCGGAATGTAATCGGGCACGGCCCATCCCAGACTGGCGTCCTCGTAAATGGGGCCGAAGTCACAGACACTGGAGGCCACCTTTTCCCAATAGGCCTCGTGGGTCAGGGGGAGCCACGCCTCGATGTAGAGATCCAGTTCCTTGTTCTTGATGGCCGTGTAGGCCACGCCGGCATCCGGGTTGATGACCTCCACATCCTGGCCGATTTCCTTTTCCATCAGGTACTCGATCAGGCCTCCGAGGGCCAAGGCCTCGGACCAGGCCACCACGCCGAACTTGAGGGTCTTCTTTTCCGCCATGGCCGGTGCGGAAACCAGGGCCACGGCCATCAACACGGCGATACCCATTGTCAGCCACTTGAAACGACTACTCACCATCGAATTCCTCCTTTGGCGTCCGACGAATCAGACGCTGAAAATAGTGGTCATAAAATGGAATGGGGCCGCAAAACGCCCCGAATCAAACCGTCCGCCCTGCCGTTCCAGCAGGTTTCGGCCTTGCCTGCGACGGTTATACGGGTCCTTGCGATACCGCCAAAATCCATGGGACGTGAAGTTCGATCGAAGACAATCGCCCTTGAATCACCCCCTTTCCATTGCTGCCCGAGCTTTCCAATCATTTCGTGATGTCCTGATTTCTTATGCCCTTTTCTCCCCCAACGAACGGGTGGCCCGGTCCAGGATGATGGCGATGAAGACCACGGCAAGCCCCGCCACAAAACCTTTTCCCACCAGCATCCGCTGAATGCTGCGCACCACCTCTCCGCCCAGACCTCCGGATCCGATGAGGGCCGCGATGACGACCATGGAGAGGGAGAGCATGATGGTCTGGTTGACGCCGGCCATAATGGACGGCCGGGCCATGGGGAGCTGCACCTTGAAAAGCAACTGCCAGTCATTGCAACCAAAGGCCTCGCCCGCCTCCACCAGGGCCTTGGGAACTCCCCGGATGCCCAGGCTGGTCAACCGCACCGCCGGCGGGACCGCGAAAATCACCGTGGCCACCACGCCGGGCGCCGCGCCCAGGCCGAACAGGATCACCGCCGGTATCAGGTATACGAACACGGGAAGAGTCTGCATGAAGTCGAGGATGGGCCGGACCACGGCCTCCACGATGTCCGACTTGCCTGAGAGGATACCCGCGGGAATCCCCAGGGCCAGGGCGATCAGGGCGGCGGTGAGTGTCAGAGAGAGGGTCTCCATGGTCGCTTCCCAAAGCCCCAGGTTGGCGATGAGCCACAGGCTCACGAACCCGTAGAGCCCGGTCCACCGGCCGGCCACCCACCAGAGGTAGGGAACGATCAGAAGAGAGAGCAGGGGGATAATCACGACCTTGCCCCAGACGGAGAAACCCCAGGCCGGGAGCCACATGAGGGCGGCCAGCAACCCCGCATTGATGTTGTTGATGACCGCCTGAACCATGTCGAAGAAATCCGCGAAATTCAGGGCGATCCAGTCGATGGCCTGATCGATCCAGGCCTCGGCCGGGATCAGGCTGCCCTGGGTCCCGATCTTGTCAAAAAGGCTCTCGCCATACTTGGCCGCGGATGCCGGACCGCAGAGGACGCCGGCCAGAATCAGGGCTCCCGCCAGGCAGACGGGCACGGCCGAAGGCCTCCAGGGAGCCGTACCGGATTCTCCAAATCTACGACTCATGCCGCTTCCTCCTTCCTCCCCTTGTCGAGCACACCCAGGAGGATCTCTTGACCCGTGATGATGCCGTCCAGTTCCCCGTTCTTCTCCAGAGCGATCACCGGGTTTTTCGAGGTGGAGAGACGGGCGCGCATGAGGTCCCGCAGGGTCGTGTCATGGGTGGCCAGCAGCACGGTCTCATCTCCCACCGTGGTGAGGTCGTCGGTCGTGTAATTGAACTCCATGGCCGACCCGTCCTGAAACGCCACCAGAGGTTTTCCGTCCGCGTCCAGGCAGATCACCAGCCCGTCTTCCGTGGCAAAGGCGGAGGGCTGAACATCCAGAATGCCCAAGTCCACGCCCTCGGGGGGGGCCTTTTGCACCTCCACCTGTCTGGCCACGGCGTTCACGGTGAGGACGCCGGTGGCGTCGGCATGCTCGACAAAGTTGGCCACGTATTCCGTCCTGGGGTTCATGATGATCTCCTCCGGAGTCCCCAACTGCACGATGCGGCCCGAATCCATGATGGCGATGCGATCCCCCAGCTTCAGGGCCTCGTCCAGGTCGTGGCTGATGAACAGGATGGTCCGCCGCACCCGGTCCCGGAGATTGAGGAGTTCCTGCTGCATGTGCATACGGATCAGGGGATCCAGGGCGCTGAAGGGCTCGTCCATGAGCAGGAGTTCGGCCTGGGACGCCAGGGCCCGGGCGAGCCCCACACGCTGCTGCATGCCGCCTGAGAGCTTGGGGGGATACGATTCGGCCCAGGCCTCCAGGCCGACGAGGCTGAGAAACTCCATGGCCTTCTCCCGTCGGGTCGCCTTGTCCACGCCTTGAATCTCCAGAGGAAAGGCCACGTTGTCCACGATGGTCTTGTAGGGAAACAGGGCGAAATGCTGAAAGATCATGCTGATCTTCCGCTCGCGGACCGCTCGAAGTTCCCTCTTGCCGAGGGCTGTCACATCGATCTGCTCGCCGTCGAACTCCAGGTAGACCCGGCCCCTGGTGGGCTGAATCAGCCGGTTGATGCAACGAAGGAGGGTCGATTTCCCGCTGCCGGACAGACCCATGATCACGAACAGGGTGCCTGATTCCATACGGAAACTGACATCCCGGACACCGACCACCAGACCGGTTTCCGCCTGGATCTCATCTTTACCCTTCCCCTGTTCCATCAATGGAAAGGCTCGATCCTGGTTCTCACCGAACACTTTATATACGTTTTCTACGCCTATAGTTGCCATAATAATTTGTTCCTGTTTTAAAAAATCCATTTTCGTTACGCTGGTCCGTTCGAACACTTTCGGGTGAAACGACCGGTATGGACCCGGCGCTGATTTCCTCGTCGTTCCGCCACGCCTAGGATTCAAAGATTCGAGACACCCGCCGGAGCGATTCGGCCGTCTGGGACCGCGCCTCCTCCGGAAGTTCTCTCAGCATTCTGGCCAGCGGTTCCTCGAACGGGGGCTGGAGTTCGGCGGCCAGTCGCCAGCCCAAGGGGGTGAGCGACACGTCCACACGGCGCCGGTCGAAATGCCTCCGTTTTCTTCGAACCAGGTCGTTCATCTCCAGGCGATCCAGGACTCCCGTGGCGGTCCCCCGGCTGATTCCCACGCGATCCGCAAGATCCCCGGCGGTGCAGGAACCGACCGCATTCAACTCCCGCAGCACCATGCACTGGGTGACCGTGAGTTTCGTCCGCTCGGTGAATCGCCGATTGTATTGATCGATGGAACGGATCATTCGCCTCAGTGAGCGGGCAATGTCCTCTTCATATGGTTTTGTCATAGGAGATCGCCTCGAATGAATGGCCCGAACGACCTTCCGAGTTCAGGGCCCTGGATTCGACCAAAACCATCCTTTGACGTTTTTTGGCTGGCATTTTAGAAGGTTAGAAGGATTCACAAGGACGTCTACACCCCAAAAACCATCCCATGATGGAGACGCCTGTGCAGAACCCGGCGTTCCACTCCGGCCGTTCTTTTGGACTCATAAATAGTATTGCTTCGAAATATTTCACTTAGCATATTCTATCGATAAAACAATGTCAACCCCCTGGGCACGGGTCCGGGTCTCCCCGAACTCTTTGCCGTGGACTCCCGGGTCGTATCGTGTAGTATGCTCCGAAGGATCGGTGGTACGCGGACAAGACCCCAGCCCCCGGGGCTGCACACGAAACAGAGTGACAAATCCATTGAAGAGGAGACCCGCCATGCCCTTCGATCATGAATCCCCAGGCCCCGAGACCGATGTGGTGACCTTTCCCGACATTCCGCTCTTTCGCCTTCTCGAAGACACGGCCTCGCATCACCCGGACCACGTGGCCGTCACGATGGACGGGATGAATATGACCTACGCCGAACTGCTCCACAGCAGCCGGGCCTTTGCCCGCGGACTTCGAGCCCTGGGCGTGGGCAAGGGAGATCGAGTGGGCCTGGTCCTTCCCAATCTCCCGCAGTACGTGATCGCCTTTTTCGGCATTCTCGAGGCGGGTGCGGTGGTGGTCAACCTCAGCGTCATGACGCCGGGGGATGCGTTGTTCGGGCTTCTCATGCACTCTGGGGCCCGTGTGGCGGTCACGGCGGACGTGTTCGCCGCCCCCCTGATTCACGCAGCCCAAGGGGGCGGCCTGAGGACGATCGTCCTGGTTCCCCTCGCAGGCAAGGGGGCGCCCAAGGCCGCAGAGGCGGGCGGGCCCGAGTGCATCCCCTTCGAGGCCGTCTTCAAGACACCCTCCACGGACCCGCTTCCCACGGATATCCGAGGAGAAGACACCGCCGTGTTCCAGTACACCAGCGGCACCACCGGACGACCCAAAGCGGCCGTGCTGACCCACCGCAACCTGGTCAGCAACGTCCTTCAGATCGCCCGGGCCGTGAATGTCTCCGTGCCGGAAAACGGCGGGACCGTCTGCCTGATCCCGTTCTTTCACGTCTTCGGCATGACGGTCTGCCTCTTGTCGAGCGTGCACAAGGGGTACCGCATGATCCTGGTTCCCCGGTTCGACTGGTCCTCCGTCCTCTCCATACTGGAGATCATTCAGACCCACCGGCCCGTGTCCTTTCCCGCGGTCTCCTCCCTCTGGGCGGCCCTCGTGTCCCATCCCGAGGCCGGGCACTACCCCCTGGACGCCATACGGGTCCCGAGCGGCGGCGGGTCGCCCCTGCCCACGTGGGTCCAGGACCGTTTCCGGTCCCTCACCGGTCGAAACATCATGGAGGCCTACGGGCTCTCCGAGGCCTCGTCCACGACCCACATCAACCCCCCGGATCGGGTGGTCGCCGGGAGCATCGGGGTCCCCCTGCCGGGGACCGAGGCCCGGGTGGTGGACCTAGAGACCGGAGAGACCCCGTGCGCGACCGGGGAGGTGGGGGAATTGATCATCCGGGGACCCCAGGTCATGAAGGAGTACTGGCAGGCGCCGGAACTGACGGCCCGGGCCCTTCGAAACGGCTGGCTCTACACCGGAGACCTGGCGCGAATGGACGCGGACGGGTACTTCTACGTGGTGGACCGAAAGGACGATCTCATCATATCGAGCGGTTTCAATGTCTATCCCGGTGAGATCGAAGACGTCCTGGTTTCCCACCCGGCGATTCGCACCTCGGCCGTGGTGGGGGCCCAGGACAAGATCCGGGGACAGGTGGTGAAGGCCTTTGTGGTCCCGGAGGCCGGCGAAGAGGTGACGCGCGAGGAGGTCCTCCGGTTCTGCAGGGAGAACCTGGCCGAGTACCAGGTCCCCAAGGTGGTGATCTTCACGGAGGAAATCCCCATGACGCCCACGGGAAAGCCTCTTCGAAGGGCCTTGCGGCAGGCCTGACGGAGGCGTTCATCCGCCCTGCCTCTCCCGAATATACTCGGCCAGGAAGGCCACGGACCGGAATGCAAGCCTGCCCTCCTCGGCGTTTTGAATCTCCACGCCGAAGTGCATCTTGACGAGCAGGACCAGTTCGATGGCGTCCAGGGAGTCCAGGCCCAACCCGTCTCCGAACAGGGGTTCGTCGTCCGATATGTCGTCCGGCGCGAGCCCCTCCACATTCATCTCTTCCGCAATGATCCGCTTGATTCGATCCCGTATGCCGTCCATGGTCTTCGCTCCTTCGTTCGCTTCGGGGGTGGACATCTCGCTTTCTTTGTAATTACTTGATCATTGGGCATTCACCATGGGGCATTCCCCTCGGCCCTTCCTTGAACACGCCAAGACCTCGGGGCATCACGCACGGGAACGGGCCCTCGTTTTCCGTGTGATGAGCATGGCCAGTCCATAGGTGACTGCGGCCGTCACCACACTCAGGGCCGGGCCGACGACCAGCGAACCGATGGCCCACTCGTAGAGCCTCTCCAGGCCCTGGTAACCGAGGGTCTCCAGGGAGATCTCCGTGAGAAACCGGCCGTGCCTCATGAAATACCCCGCCTCGATGCAGAGGGCGGGCACCAGGGGAGGCATGCACAACTGGCTAGCCGCCACGGCGGCCACCCGGTTGAGACGCAGGAACCCTGCGGAGAAGAGGATGGTCACCGTGTGAAACCCGATGAGCGGCAGGGCCCCGAGAAAGACCCCGAGCGCACCGGCGGCGGAAAGCCGGCCCGGAGAGGCGTCTCCGCGAAGGAGGATGCGAAGGGATCGAATGGGGTGGAGGGGCGTGATGCCGGTCCCGTCTTCACGGGCCGTGGAGGGGACCCTCGGGTGCGGCCAGGGGAGCATGGAGCGCATGGTGAGCACGGCGTTGAGCCGGCTCAGGCGCGCGTTGTCCCAGAAAAGATGGAAGTGAGAGACGTGACGATCCCCCGGCGGGTATATCCCGGAGATATCCACGTCCCGAATCTCCACGCCCGCCCAGGCCGCCCGGACCAGGACCTCGTTCTCAAAGGCATACCCCTTTTCCCGAAAGGTCAAATAGGTGAGCACCTCCACCGGGTAGGCCCTGAAGCCGCTCTGGCTGTCTCCCACCGCGTGTCCGGTCTGGACTCGAAACCAGAAGTTGGAAAAGGCCCTCCCGAATCGCCGGCCGGCCGGGGCGTCGGCCTCGGCAAAATCCCGCTTTCCCACCAGCACGGCGTTCGGGTGGGCCGGGATGAGGCGAAGAAAGCGTTGAATCTCGGCCGGGTCGTGCTGCCCGTCCGCATCCAGGGTCACCATGTGGGTCACACCCCGCGTCCGGGCCTCCTCGGCTGCGGTGAGAATGGCCGCCCCCTTGCCGAGGTTCGTTTCGTGCCTCACAACGGCCACGGGCAGTCCGTGGAGCACGTCCGCCCCACCGTCCGTGCTCCCGTCATCCACCACCAGGACCCGGTCGTGGACCTTCATGGCCCCCACCACCACGTCCCGAAGGGTGGATGCGTGATTGTACACCGGTATGACGATCAGGATCTCGATCATGAACCCATCGACCGCCCGTTGCCCTCGTGAATGCTCATGCCCCTTCCTACCCCAGAAAGAGGAGCGCGGGCAACTTTGTTTTCCCGTCAATCCCCAGTTCGGTTCCTTGGCGCGGATTATGTGTAAAAAGACAAAAAAATACTAAATAAAGACATTTTTTGACGCGGATTGCGCGGATTTGACGGCTTCGCAAAGACCTGCTCAGCCGCCGTCGACAAGCGAGTTGCATCTTCTCATGATCGGGGCGCACTTGGAGAAACCGGCATGTTCCGACTCCATGATTGATTTCACGGATTAAAAACCCTGAATTCCAATAGGTGAAAACCCTTCGAGCACGCGGTCTTTTGACCCTTGGAGTCCGCCGTCTCCACGCACTCGCCCCATATGCGGACCCGGAGCGGAGGAGGTGAGGGTCCCTGGAGCGGACAGGAGCGGTAGGCCTTCGTCATTGCGGGCGGTTAGGTCCGGGGGAAGCCGCGGCCATCCCCCGCCCGGGAAGGACCGTGATTAAAACGGAAAGGCGCGGACAGGTATTGCTTCCCTATCGTCGGGAATACTCCCGGCGGGGGTGGAACGCGGAGGGGGCAGGGATCCCCCGGGCGTAACCGCCCAGCAATGACCAGGCCGGGAGCGGAGGAAGCGGAAGGGACCTTCGCCTCCGAAGCGGACACCCCAATACCCATTTTGGCGCGGATTGCGCGGATTGCGCGGATTAAAAACCCTGAATTCCAATAGGTGAAAACCCTGCGAGCAGGCCGGTCTTTTGACCCTCGCCACAACCTCGCCCGATTCGCGGGCCCCGGAGCGGAGGAGGTGAGGGTTCCTGGAGCGGACAGGAGCGGTAGGCCTTCGTCATTGCGGGCGGTTAGGTCCGGGGGAAGCCGCGGCCATCCCCCGCCCGGGAAGGACGATGATTGAAACGGAAAGGCGCGGACACGAAATGCCTTCCTATCGTAGAGGATGCTCCCGGCGGGGATGGAACGCGGAGGGGGCAGGGATCCCCCGGGCGTAACCGCCCAGCAATGACCAGGCCGGGAGCGGAGGAAGCGGAAGGGACCTTCACCTCCGGAGCGCCCCACAGTGACGCGTTCGAACACCCCAACACCCTTTTTGGCGGGGATTACGCGGATGACGCGGATTAAAACCAGGGCTCCAATGTGTACAACACTTCGAGCACACGAGTCTGTTACCTTCTGCGATCCGAGGCCGAAGGCGGGATCGAAGGCGGGTGGACAAATCGGCGTTCCTGAGATACAACCCCCTGAGCGACGCGGATCACCGGCGTGATGAGTCGTCATCCGGTGCAACCGCCTGGGATGGAATTTCTTCTGGATCGTTTTCACTCCCCATACACTGTCATGGACTCCGCCCCAAGGGGAACGATCGCCCTGAATGCACGAGGAACCCCGGTCACGACCATGAAGTCCTTTTTCGTCCATCTCCTGCTTCGAATGAGCCGTCTCACCGGGGGCTGGTTCCTTCGAGCCGTGGCCTATGCCATCACCGCCGGCTACTTCGTCTTTCGGCCCAACCGGGTTCGTTCGGGTCTGAAACTCTACGCGGCCCTGTTCCCCCAGCGAAGCCGCGCCTTTCACCTCTATGCGGTCTGGCGCCAGTTCACCGATTTTACGGCCGGGTACTGCGACCGCCTGGAACTGGACCGGGGCGGCCGCATTCAGCGCACCGACGAGGGTTGGGAGGGCCTCAAGACGGCTGCGGACCAAGGGCGAGGAGCCATCCTCCTGGTCTCCCACTTCGGCAACCCGGAGATCGCGGCCCGGATCTTCCGAAAAGAAGGCGTCCCCATGCTCCTGCTCCTGGGGGAGCGGGACCCGAGGCAGGTAGCCCGGCAGCAGCGGGAGTCCATGAAGCAGGACGGGCTGGAGATCCTGGTCTCCTCCCCGAATCACGGGTCCGCCTTCGACGGACTGGAGGCCCTGCACTTCCTTCAGCAAGGCGGTTTCGTGGCCATGGCCGGCGACCTGGCCTGGCAGTCCCAGCCCCGCCTCGAAGAGGTCCCGTTTCTCGGGAGGACCATCCGGCTTCCCCAGGCCCCCCACGCCTTTGCACTGCTGACTGGAGCGCCCCTGTTCACGCTCTGGGTGTTCCGGACGGGTCGAGCCTCCTATCACGTGGCCGTCTCCGAGCCGCGTCTTGTCACAGCCGCCTCCAGAAAGGAACGGGCCGGAGCGATCCGCGCATCGGTTCGGCGCTATGCCTCGGACCTGCAGAAGGCCCTTGAGAGCCATCCCTTTCAGTGGCACGTGTTTGAACCGGTTCTTCAATAAAGGGCGCTCCGGCGCCCGCCGACCCGAGGCCGTCCTCCACACGCTGGAGGAGTGGACCGGCGGACCCATTGGAAAGCGAGCACGCCATGGCCGTTGCCAAGAAACGAAACCCCGATGAAGAGAACTCCCTGGACCCGGGCCTTGTTCGCGGCCTTTCCGAAGGCGCCCGCACCCTCGTGACCTGGGCCGATATCCTGGACCGGATCAACGTGTTTCCCGTGCCCGACGGCGATACCGGAAGGAACCTGGTCATCACTCTCGCCCCGCTTCAACGGGGGATCTCCGGTCCCGAGGAACTGAAGAACCGCCTCCTCATGTCGGCCCGGGGGAACTCGGGCAACATCGCCGCGAACTTCTTCGCCGGTTTTCTGGACGGAATGGTTCCGGGGACCCTGGTCGAGGCCTGCAAGCAGGGTCGGGACATGGCCTATGCCGCCCTGAAGGCGCCCAAGGCGGGCACCGTACTCTCCCTGTTCGACGCCCTGGTGGAGGCCCTGAAGCAGCACCCTGTGGAGAAGGACGGGGCGTGGGTCCCGAGGGTCATCGAGGAGATGGAATCCGCGGTCCTTTCCACTCGGGTCCGGTTGCCCGAACTCGCGGCCGCCGGCGTGGTGGACGCCGGCGCCCTGGGCATGTTCCTGTTTTTCCGGGCCTGCTTTTGCGTCCTGGGCAATCGGCCCGGGACCTCGGAGGCCCTTCCCGATCCTTTCAAGCCGTTCCTGGAGCCGGTCGAGACGTGGAAGGAGTCGGTCGCATCCCGGGGATACTGCCTGGATGCGGTGGTGCGGACGCGCCCGGGCGGCTCCGAGAGAGTCGACTCTCTCTCGGAATGGGGAGAGGAGGCCATTGCCACGACGTCGGGCGACATCCTCAAGATCCACCTCCACACCAGCGACCGGGAAGGAGTCCGGCAGGAACTGGCCGGAATGGGGGACATCGTACACTGGGAATCGGACGACCTCGCCCTGCAGGTCCGCCGCTTTACACGCCCTGTTCTTCGGCAGGCCCTTCACATCGTCACGGATGCCGCCGGGGCGATTCAACGCCACCAGGCCATGCGCCTCGGCATCACGCTCCTGGACAGCTACGTTCAGATCGACCATGAGAGCCTTCCCGAGACCTGCGTGGACCCCGAACACCTGTTCGCGGCCATGCAGGGCGGCAGCCGGGTCTCCACCGCCCAGGCATCCACTCGGGAACGGGAACAGGCCTACGCCAAGATCCTCGATCTCCACTCCCGGGCCCTGTACATCACGGTGGGTTCTTTCTACACGGGGAATTACGAGGCCGCGCGTGCATGGAAGGCGGCGAACGATCCGGAAGACCGCCTCCTTCTGGTGGATTCGGGCGTGGCCTCGGGCCACCTGGGACTGGCGGCCATGGCCGCGGCGCGGTTCTCCATGGCCGCGGACACGCTCGAAGAGGTGACGGCCTTCGCGCACAAGGCCTTGAACGCATGCCGGGAGATCCTCTTTCTGGACAAGCTTCACTTCGTGGCGGCCGGCGGGCGGATGTCCAAGACCGGCGCCTTTTTCGGGGACATGCTCCACCTCAAGCCCGCCTTTACACCCACGCCCACGGGTGCGCAGAAGCTGGCGGTCCTGAGAAGCCGGGCCGACCAGGTGGATCTCGCCCTGAAACAACTGGACCAGGGTCTCGACCCCGGCAAAAAGGCGATCGTCATGCTGGAGCACACGGACAACCGGGACTGGGTGGAATCCGACCTGACGCAGATGGTGACCCGGCGGTTTCCTCTGGCCTACGTCTTTGAGCAAGAGACCTCCCTCACCTCGGCCGCCCACATGGGACCCGGCACCTGGGGGGTCGCCTTTCTTCAGGTGGACGAACTGGACCGCCTGGAACCCTTCTTCCCATGACGGCCTACGGCATTCGAGCCGCAAAGGGTCTCGGCATGGCCTTCATGTTCGGGGCGTTCTTCCTGGGGAGCCTGATCTTTCTCCTGGGCGTGATCCCCTGGGCGCGGGTCTTGAACCGTCTGGCCGGAGAAAGGCCCCGGGTGGAGCAGGCCGCCCGGGTGGGCTTCGACTGGTGGCTCGGATTCATGGGGGTGCTGGGCCTGCTCAAAAGCCGGCCGACCCGGGGGAGAATCATGGACGGGCCCTGCGTGGTGGTGGCTAATCACCCGGGCCTTTTCGACGTCCTGTTCCTGATTCGAGACATCCCGTCCCTGTCGGTCCTCGTAAAGACCAGCCTGGCCCGCAGACTCCCCCTCGGGCCCGTGTTGAGGGCCCTGGAGTATGTCCTCGTCCCGGACCACGACCGCGTCCATCCCCTGGATACGGCCGATGAGACCCTCCTCAAGATTCGAAAGGGCCGGAAGGTGCTCCTGTTTCCGGAAGGGACCCGATCACCATCCGGGGCTCTGCGGCCCTTTCGGACCGGGGCCTTCAAGATCGCCCGCATGACCGGGGTCCCGGTTCAGCCGGTGCTCCTTCGAAACATCCCGCCCTTCATGCCCAAGGAAGCCCCCTGGTATCTCCCGCCCCGCCGGACCTCCATGCTGGAGATGGAGTTCTGGGACCCCTTGCCTCCCCCGGCCAGGGGAGAGGAACAGGAATACGCCCGTCGCCTGGAGCAGCGCTACCGGGAGGCGCTCGGAACGGTCTGATTGGAATCGGCCTTTTTTCTCGCAAAGACCCGCTTGGCTCGCGGGTTGTGGCGCCGGTAGGTGCCGTCCGCCATCTCCTTCTCGATCACTTTCATGAACAGTTCCCCCATCCGTACCTCGTACGACCGCTCTCCGTAAAACGAGTCCCAGGCGTAGTGAAAGAGCGACTCCAGCTTCTCCGGGCTCATGTGTTTCGGTTGGAACACCACCTTGTCCGCGGTGTAGTCGGCCCAGTTGTTGCTGAAGATGCGGCCTTCCCGTTCCAGTTGAGCGCGGATGGGGGAGTGGGGAAACGGCGTGAGGACCGTGAACTCGGCCACATCCAAGTCGATTTCAAAGAGAAAATCGATGAGCCGCTTGAGGTAGTCTTCGTCGTGGTGATCCAGCCCCATGAGGATCGTTCCCTCCACGCCGATCCCGTGATCCTTGTACCGTTGAATGCGGCGGCGCATGGCGTCCGTGGTCTCGAAAATCGCCTGATAGACGTACCAGCAGCCCGCATCCGCCGCCAGTTGAAGGATTCGGTCACTGGAGAGGATGGGGTGAGACACCCATTTCTTCTTGAGGGGGATCATGGCCGTGAACAGGTCCTTGAGCCAGTGCATGTCATTGGCCAGGGAGTTGTCCACGATGAAGAGACGGTTGTTGGGAATGGATTCCATCTCCTCGATGACCTTGTCGATGGGACGCGGCCGGAACTTGCGCCCGCCGAGGAACGCGACGCAACAGGGGTCGCAGTTGAAACGGCAGCCTCGGGAGGCGTGGACCAGGTCGAGCATCTGCACACCCCGGTAATTGTAGAGTTCCCGGTCCAGGATCTCCCGCCGGGCCGTCCCCACCAGGGCGATATCCGGGAATTGGGCCGGGTAGTCGTATATCCGTTTCAGGCGGCCGGCCTTCAGGTCATTTATCACTTCCTGAAAGCGGCCTTCCACCTCCCCGAGAAAGACGGAGTCCGCGTGGCCTGCCACCTCTTCGGCGTGCAGCATGGTGGCGATCCCTCCGAAGAGCACGGGAACGCCCATGGTGCGATAGGTCCGGGCCAGTTCAAAGGCCCTGGGCAACTGGCAGGTCAGCATCACGGAGAAGGCGGCCAGATCGGTAGAGGCGTCAAAGGACATTTCTTGAAGGTTCTCATCGGTGAAGACGATCTCCACATCGTCGGGCACCTCCGCTGCGAAGACCACCGGCCCGTGGGGAGGGAGGTGGAATTCACGCTGGCGTTCGATCTTGGGCCACTTCGGGTAGATCAGGTGCATCTTCATGGGTTGCCTTTCCCTTCAGAACAGACACGACCGGATGGCCGGACCCTCCGCTCGCGGGAAAACGTGATTCACGAAACACCAGGTCAAGAGACCTGTCCTTGTTTCCACCGCCTCAGGAAGTCCGCGTAGAACTCCGGCGGAAGCATGCAGAGGTTGAGGTCCGTATCCAGCATCATCTGGACGGAGTATCCGGTGGTGGCCACCTCTCCGGCGCTGTCGCGAACGACAAAGGAATAGTTGATCCGCGCGGCCTCGGAATAGTGCAGGGCCGCCTCCACGGTCACCTCCTCCCGAAGGCGAAGCGGCCGGTGAAAATCGGCGTGCAGTTTCCGAATGGGGACCAGAATGCCGTTGTTGTAGAAATCCATGTACGCGATCCCGTACCGCTCCCCCAGTGCGTCCCGGGCGTCTTCGAAATAGCTGGCGTAGCGGCCGTGCCAGACGATACCGAGGGAGTCCACCTCTTCGAAGCGCACCCGTCGTCGGGTCTCGGCCCGAAGGGGGGCGGGGTCGTCCCCGCGCGATGTGAAATAGGGCTTGATCATGGGGCGCCTCCCACCGGGGCCGTGGTGACCAGAAACGAGGAGACCACCTCGCCCCGGACGAACAGCCGGGCCGACACACACGGGCCGGGCCGGGCCGGCATCCGCTCGCAGTGGATCTCCATCTCCTCGCCGGGGACCACGGGGAGAAGGAACTTGGCCTTTTCCACCGACACGACCTCGACCGTTATGTCGCTCCACGCCTCGGCGGCCACCTGAAGCGCCGCCATGACCTGGACCACGGCGGGAAGGAGAGGCCGCCCGGGAAAGTGCCCCGAGAATCCGGGAAAATCGGCATCGAAACGACACCGTCCCACGGCGACCCCCTTCACGGTCACGGACGGCTCCTGCACCAGGGCCTCTCGAACAGCCTCTCTCATGCGGTCCATCCGTTCACTCCCTCGGCCCCCGAACCAGGGCCGGAATCACCAACAAGGCGGCGGGCACGGCTGCACCGATCCCCAAAAGGACCGTCACGCCCATGGCGTGAAGGGCCGGATGACCGGCCAGGGCCAGGGCCCCGAACCCGGCCAGGGTCGTCAGCCCGGACACCAGGACCGCCTTTTCCGTACAAAGGCCGGGGCCCCTCATCACGCGCATCACCATAAAGACACCATAGTCCACTCCCAGTCCGAGAATCAAGACAGCAGCCACCGTGTGGAAGGCGTTCATGGGAATCCCCAACAGGGCCATGCCTCCGGTGACCGCCGCAAGCCCCGTCACCACGGGGACCAGGGCCGACCCCACCCGACCGGGACTGCGGAGCAGAAGGCCGAGCAGCAGCAGGACCGCCCCGCCCGCACCCAGGATGAACCACATGAAGTCCCGGGCCAGGGCCCGGCTGATCATGTCTCCGAACGCAGCCGGAGAGATCACATGAACCTCCGGCGGATCGCCAAGCACCCCGGAAAGCTCCGACATCAGGGCCGGAGAGTCGGAGACGAGGCTGAGGATGCGAACCCCGTCTTCCGAATGGAGCACAAAACCGCCCAGTATCTCGTCGAGTCCGGCCCGGGCCAGGTCGTCGGTCCCCAATTCCGAGGCCTTCCCGCGGAGTCGCTCAAAGAAGGGATCAAAGGCCGCGCGAGAGAAACCCAGGTCTCCTCCGGCCACGGCCATGGTCTCGCGGATCGCTTCCACGCGGTCATCGGACCAGAACGCGCGCCACCGGCGCCGGTTTTCCTCCTGGGTCTTGGAAGACGGCAGAAGGGGGGCGAGGCTCATGATGTCGCCGCCGGGAACCACCTTCCTGAGCCGGGAGAAGAGCCGGTCATTGACCTCGGCGGCCGACGCCATGTCGTGCCCTTCGGCCACCAGGACCGCCCGTCCCAGCAGCTTTCCCCAGGTCCGGGTGAGTTGGTCTTCCATCTCCTGAACCCCGGCGGGCGCCTGGTTCAGACTGCGAAGGTCTCCATCGAACTCGAGGCGGGTGGCCTGCCACCCGCCGAGGCAGAGGAATGCGATCCAGGTCCAGACCACCCATGGAGACCGGGTGCCGGTCCGTCGATCGGGAGCCACCGGTTCCTTCCGTTTCAAGGGACGGATCCAGTGGGGCAGGACCACCAGAGAGAGGAGGAGGGCCCCGGCCATTCCGAAGAGGGAAAAGAGCCCAAGCTGGCGCTGGCCGGGAATCGAGCTGAACAGGAGCACCCCGAAGGCCGCCATGGTGGTCAGCCCTCCGAAAAGGACCGGGACGGCGACCCGGCCGGTGACCTCTTCGGCCTCATTCGTTGTCGCCCCCCGAAGTGCGAAATAGACGTGAACGCCGAAATCAATGGAGATGCCCATGAGCACGGCCCCGAATCCCAAGGTGACTGCGGACACAGGTGACGCCACCAGGGCCGTCCCCGCAGCGGCCGTCAGGAGGGTGGAAGCGGGGACCAGGAGGATGACCAGGCCGCTCCAGGACCGGATGAACAGCAGAAACAACAGGAGGAGGATCCCGGACGAGACCGAGAGCACCACACGCAGGTCCTTCCGGACGGACTCCGCGTTGGCCACGGTGTAGAGATGACCGCCGTAGAGGAAGGCCTTCACACCCGGCGGCAGGGTGTCTTCGGCCAGACGCCGGAACCCGGCGATCAGTGCCTTTCCGCCCTGGGCGTCGGTCATGGCAACCGGCGTCTCGGCGATCAACAGGACGTGCCGGCCGTCCCGGCTCACAAAACGCCCGTCCACCACGTTCATCTCGGGGATCGGGCTCACGTGGCGCAGTTTCTCCAGGGTCAGGATTCGAAGGCCGAGCGGGTCCTGCCGGACGAACTCCCTCCCCCCCCAACCCGCCGGTGAGTGCAGGTCGTGAAAGACCTGCTCCAGACGGGCCTTTACGCGGTCCGGCGCAAGGAAACGGGTCACCCGTTCCCGATCCTCTTCCGTGAAAAGGCTCGGAAGGGCATCCATCAGAAAGGCCTGGAGACCCTCCCCCCGGGTCACCGGGGGGCCGTTCATGACCCGGCTGAACCAAGGAAGTCCCATGGTATGGGCCAGCCGGTCTGCGGCCTCGAGCAGCGATCCGGTGGAGACGCCTTCACCGGCGCTGACCTGAACGAGGAGCTTGTTGGAAAGCGGCGATTCCTGAAGCAGTCGAAAGTGCCGGACGACCTCGGGCGGCTCGTCCGGAAGCATGGAACGGATATCTTCGTCGATGTTCATGCCCGCAAGGGCGAGGAGGGACGCCGCCCAGAGGAGGGCCGTCAGCCCGGCCAGCAGGCGGCGGCGGGCGGAGAAAAAGGGATAAAAGGTGTTGAGATGTTGAGGTGTTGAGGTGTTGAGGGAGGACATTCTCACCCCCCCCGCCCAATCATGGCCTTGAGCCATGGGTTTCTCAACGACACGGACACCTTCACGTGCACCAGCCCCTTCATTCGTAGAGGACCCGGGTGTTGACAAAGGTGATGACCAGGCGGTCCCCCCCGGTCTCGACGATTTCGATCCGCTCCGCGTGATCCAGGTCCGGAGAAAAGGACACGCGGATCCGTTCCATCCGCTCCGCCGCCTCTTTGGAGAGCGGGGTCAGGACCAGGGTGACAGGGGCTTCCTCGGCCACGGTCAGGGTGAACCGCTCCTCGAGCCAGGCGAAGTCGGCCCGCACCCAGGCGAAGATCTGATCGGCGAAGTGGCGAATCCCCGCCTCGGCCCCACTCGGTGCGGAGATCGCCTCCCCGCCCGTCCCGCGCCAGACGGTCACCCGGTCCCCTTCCACGGAAAACCCGAAGGGTTCGGGGGTCAGGACCTCCCACCGAAGGCGGTCCGGGGCCTCGAAACGGAAGAGGCCCCGGGAACGCAACGGTTCCTCTAGCATGGCGGTGTGGCTCTCCTGTACGAATTCGCTCTCGATGGAGGCGATCCGGTGAGCGGCCTCGGCCAGACGGTGAAGGACGTCTTCCCGGTGTCCGGCCTCGGACGGCGTCTTTCCGGAGGCGTCCTGCGCCGTGGTCCAAGCGGGGGCGAGAAGGAATATCAGCCCGGCCAGGAGGGCCGGATATGGGGCGTTCGGGAAAAAGAAGCGGCGGATCATAGGGGGCTCCAGACCTTGATGACGGCCGAGGCCACGGGTCGCCCCGACCGGGTCACGGTCCCCTGGGCCACGGAAAACTCACCGAGGACCTTTTCCGTTCGAACCGAGATGATCAGACGGTCGCCCGTGAATACATCGCCTTCCACGCGGCCCCTTCGAATGCCCACCAGATAGCCTCCCCGCACGGGCAGGCCCTTGAGCAGGCTCTCGTAGCCCTTCACGGCGGCGTAGGCCTGGGCGATCATCTCAAACAGGGCCAGGGGTTCCAGGCGCCCGTCTCCGGTCCGAAGGAGACCCTTCCGGCCGGGCACGGCCTCCACCGTCCCGGTCCCGGCATCGGGATCGCACGCCGTGAGCCGATCCACGAGCTGCATGGGCGGGCGATGGGGAATGACCCGTTCCGCCGAAAGGGGAAGGGAGAGATCGACCATGGGACTCCTCGACGTGACCTCGAACAGACGTCACCACGAAGGACAAAGACTTCACGACGTAGGACATAGATTTCACCACGAAGGACACGAAGATCACGAAGAAAACCTATTCAATGAAAACCATCGGAACCACGAATCACACGAATTCACACGAATGAAATTGAAAAAAATACAACGAAGGGTGTTTCCAGAAGATTCGTGTCCATTCGTGTAATTCGTGGTTTCATAGTCCCTTCTTCGTGGTCTTCGTGTCCTTCGTGGTGCCGTTTCTTCATGGTAAGGCCTCTGGTCAGAGCATGCCCAGTTCTCTTGCCTTGCCGATGACGAACCGGTGGATGTCGCTCAGGGTCCGGATCTTCCGGATCTCCTCTTCGTCCCGGATCTTGATCCGGAAGGTATGCTCCAGGGCGATGACCATGTCCACCATATCGAGGCTGTCCAGCCCCAGGTCGTCGAAGAGCGTGGCCTCGGGTTTCATGATGGACCGATCCAGTTCGAATTCCTCTGCAAGGGATGCGTCAACCCGTTCGATGATTTCCTGTTCAGTCATTCCCGGCTCTCCGTAGGACAAGCGACGAGTTCACTCCGCCGAATGCGAAATTATTCTTGAGGATCCAGGTCATGTCCCCCCGCTCCATCGTGGTGACGTGTCGAATGCCCGAACAGGCCGGGTCCACGTTCTCGAGGTTCAGGGTCGGGGCCATGGAGCCGCGCTCCATGAGTTCGATGACGGCCGCCGTCTCCAGGGCCCCGCAGGCGGCCATGGTGTGACCCATGTGCCCCTTCAGGCTGCTCACCGGCGTCTTGCGGCCGAACACGCGCGCCACGGCCTCGCTCTCGGCCCGGTCTCCCTGGTCCGTGCCCGTGGCATGGGCGTTGATATAGTCGATTCGATCGGGCGTCAGTCCGGCGTCGTCCAGGGCCTTGCGCATGCAGGACTCCATGGAATCCACGCTGGGGTTGACCATGTTGGACGTGTCGGACACGGTGGCGAACCCCGCCACCTCCGCGAGGACAGGGACCCCTCGATCCCGGGCCGACTCCAGGGACTCCAGGATGAGAATGCCGCACCCGTCCGCGCAGACCACGCCGTCCCGGTCCCGGTCAAAGGGGCGCGGGGTCTGTTCCGGACGGTCGTTGAAGGCACACGATGAGGCGTTCATGATGTCGAAGGTGGCTGTGATCAGGGGGTGGTATTCCTCGGCCCCGCCGCAGACCATGATCTCCTGCCTGCCGAAGGCGATGGTCTCCGCCCCGAATCCGATGGTCTGGCAGCTCGTGGAGCAGGCCGAGGACACGGCCAGGATCCGGCCCGTAATGCCCAGGGCATGGGATACGTTGGCCGCGCACGAGTGGTTCATGATCTTGAAAAAGCCCGTGGAGCGCATCTTTTCCAGACTGTTGAAATTGAAGAAATCCGAGTAGGACTGCTGCGTGCTGATGGTGCTCCCCACGCTCGACCCGATGGCGATCCCCATGCGGCCGCTCGCGCAGTGCTTGGAGGTCAATCCGGCCTGGTCCAGGGCGTCCCGGGTTGCCAGAACGGCGTAGACCGACATGGGGGACATGGTCCGGCGGTGTTTCCGTGGAATCAGCCCCGGGTCGATGCCCGGTACCGGCGCCGCCACCAGGCTCCTCAGCCCCTCGTACGCCTCCAGCTCGGGGAGCCGGCGCACCCCGCTCTTTCCCCGAATCAGGGAATCGGCCAGGATCGCCACCCCCCGACCATAGGGGGACACGACTCCCATGCCCGTGACCACCACACGCCTTCGATTCAAGACCCTCACCCTTTCGGCATTCCCGTCCCGGTTCGTTTCGACCGCCATGACGGGCGCATTCTTCCTGTTCCGGCCTGACCCCGGCTCAACCGAGGATCATTCGTTCCTTCTCTCGGATCCCACGGTGTGGTGTTGTCCGTTCCATTCGTCCTCGGGACGAGGGACCGGAAAACAGGGTCAGGGTATCCTAGAGTCCCGAAAGTCCAATATCAAGCAGGAATTGGTCCCGCCGAAGCCCGCCGCGTTGCAGAGGACGACGCCCGGAGGCCGATCCAGAGCCCGCCGCGGGATGTCCAGCCGGCTGGAGCTCTCGTCCGGCTCCTCGAAGTGGGCGTTGGGGGCGATAAAGCCCTGGGCCGCCATGATGGCGCAGTAGACCACCTGGGAGGCGCCCGACATCCAGAGTTCGTGTCCGGTCATGGACTTCGTGGACGATACCGGACAGGTACGGTCTCCGAACAGGGCGGTGATATGCTCGGCCTCGGCCCGGTCTCCGGCCGGAGTCCCGGTGGCATGGGCGCAGATATAATCCACATCCCGGGGCGTGAGTCCGGCGGCCCGGAGGCCCCCCTGCATGGCCCGAAACAGCCCGTCCCCGCTGGGCAGGGAGATGTGTCCCCCGTCCGAGGAGAATCCGTAGCCCCGAATCTCGCCGAGCAGAGGCGCCCCCCGGGCCAGGGCCAGATCCCGCCGTTCGAGGATCAGAGCAGCGGCCCCGCCGCTCGGTACCAGCCCGTCCCGGGACCGGTCAAAGGGCCGGCAGGCGGTGGCGGGGTCGTCCACGCGGAGGGAGAAGGCCCCGAGACCGTCGAAACTGCACATGGACTCCCAGTTGATCTCCTGGGCCCCTCCGCAGATGACCCGCTCCTGCCTGCCCAGGGCGATGAGATCCGCGGCCTGGCCCACGGCGTGGCCGCCGCTGGCACAGGCCGCACTCACGGTCCAGCAGGCCCCCTTGGTCTTCAAGAGGGTGTTCAGGTTGACCGTGACGGTGGAGGCGATGCACTGAAAGGTCAGGCCGCTTCCGATGGATGCCGTGTCCCCCAGACGAAGAAGCCGGTCGGCCTGTTCCACCACGGCCGTGGAACTGGAATCGCACCCGAAGATGAGTCCGGTCTCGGGGTTTTGTATGTCCCTTGAGGCCAGTCCGGATTGATCCAGGGCGTCCTGCGCCGCCGCAAAGGCCTGCTGCGCGAACTCCGGCATGGCCTTGCGCTGTCTCCTGGACAGGCGCCGGGAGGCGTCGAAGCCTCGAACGATCCCGGTGAGCGGACTTCGAAAACCCAGTTCCCGGCGGCGCTCGTCCACCCCGATGCCGGACGCGCCGGAACGGAGGGCGGTTCCCACGGTGTCCGGATCACACCCCAGGCAGGAAACCAATCCGATTCCCGTAATCACGACCCGGTGCATGGGATCGGGCCTTTCAGAGCGAAGAGGAATGGGGGTGTGGGACCTGTTACATTCATGGGCGTTGCCTGAAAACCGAATTCGGCCGTCTGCTGGCGGGGACGGGTCCCCGACGGCTACATGTATACGCCGCCGTTGACCGACAGCACCTGGCCGGTGATGTAGGATGCCGCATCGGAACAGAGAAAACGCACCGCCTCGGCCACCTCTTCGGGTTCCCCGAGCCTTCCCGCGGGAATCATGGGAAGGATGGCCTCCACGGGAAGGCCTTCGGTCAGTTCCGTGTGGATGAAGCCCGGGGCCACGGCATTCACCAGGACGTTCCGCCGGGCCACTTCGCGCGCCAGGGTCTTCGTGGCCCCGATGAGACCGGCCTTGGCCGCGGAATAATTGACCTGGCCCGGGAGCCCCATCTGCCCCGATGTGGACGCGATGTTGACGATTCGGCCCTCCCGTTTCCCGAGCATGGGCCGAAGGACCTGTTTGGTCACGTGGAAAAAGCCGTCCAGGTTCACGGCGAGGACATCCCTCCAGTCAGCCGGGGTCATCCAGACCATGAGGGCCTCCCGGGTGATGCCGGCGTTGTTGACCAGGATGTAGGGGGTCTCCTTCTCGAGCAGGGGCTCCAACCCCAGACGGACCTCTTCCGGGTCGGACACATCAAAGGGGACGAGACGGCAGGACGAGCCCAGATCCTCCACCCGGCGCGCCGCCTGCCGGGCGGCCTCGTGGTTCTCCCGGTAATTCAGCCAGATATCGTAGCCGTCCATGGCCAGTCCCACGGCCACGGCCGCGCCGATCCCCCTCCCGGCCCCGGTCACCAGGGCGATTCTCCGTCCGCCTTTCCGGGCCGTCCCCGGCCGCTCCTTCTCCACGTTCGGGTCTCCATTCACGGCATCACCCTGCCCTTGATTCCCACCCATTTTTTCACCACGAAGCACACGAAGACCACGAAGAAAACCTTTTCAAAGAGAGCCGCAACCACGAATCACACGAATGGACACGAATGTTTTCTAAAAAATCACGATTCTCCTTGTTTCGGTTTCATTCGTGTGAATTCGTGTCATTCGTGGTTTCATAGTCCCTTCTTCGTGTTCTTTGTGTCCTTCGTGGTGAGCTATACCCTTTTTTACCAAGAAATCGAGTAGTTCCTTACAGATCATAGACCACCAGCCGCCGGAGTGTCAACACGCAACCGGGCGCGTCATTTGACTTGAAGCGGGTCCGCTTTTTCATTACTCTTCGATCAGGGACCCCATTCCGAGGACGAACTCACATTATGGCCGAGCGCAACACCTATTCTCCGGCACTGCTGGCTCGAGTCTTTGAGCAGCGCATGCAGCAGGCGGACATCCGCCGCATTCTGGACTCCCTGTCGTCGTCGGACCGGGACGCCTTTTTGGATTCGGTCTCCGAGACCCTGGAAAAGTTCACCGCCCTCATGGAGGTGTCCAACCGACTGGCCGACTCCATGGAGCTCGACACCCTGTTCGCCCGCCTGGTGGAACTCACCACCGAGGCCCTCCGCGCGGACCGCGGCTCCATCTTTCTCGACGACCCCAGGACGAACGAGCTCTTCTCCCGCATCGCCACAGGAGAGGGCCTCACCCGGGAGATCCGTTTTCCCAACCACCTGGGCATCGCCGGCAGCGTATTCACGTCGGGCCGGGCCCTCGTCATTCCCGACGCCTATGCCGACCCCCGCTTCAACCCCGAGGTGGACCGGAAGACCGGCTATCGGACCCGCAACATCCTCACCGCCCCCATTCGGGACCGGGAGAAGAGGATCGTCGGCGTCATTCAGATCCTGAACAAGGAGGGGGACGAGGACTTCACCGAATCCGATCTCTCCCTGTTGGAGGCCATGGGGTCCCAGGCCGCCTCGGCCCTGATCAAGGCCCGACTCTTCGAGGAGCTGGTGCGGGCCCGAAAGGAGGAGGCCGACCTCTTCGAGGTCACCCGCGCCATCTCCACCGAGATCCAGCTCCTCCCCCTGATCGAAAAGATCATCGCCACGGCCACCACCATGCTGGACTGCGACCGAGGCACCCTCTTCCTGAACGATCCCCGGAAGAACGAACTCTGGTCCATGGTGGCCTCCGGTCTCGACACCCGGGAGATCCGTTTCCCCAACCACCTGGGCATCGCCGGCCACGTCTTCACCACCGGGGAGGTCACGAACATTCACGATGCCTACGCCGATACCCGCTTCAACCCCGAGGTGGACCGGAAGACCGGCTACAAGACCGACACCATCCTCTGCATGCCGGTGATCAACAAGAAGGAGGACCGCATCGGCGTAATCCAGCTCCTGAACAAGGAGGACGGCCCCTTTGACGCCAAGGACGAGTCCCGGGTGGCCGCCTTCTCGGCACAGGCCGCCATCGCCATCGAGAACGCCAAACTCTTTCAGGACGTCCTCAACATGAAGAACTACAATGAGGCCATCCTGGAGTCCATGACCAACGGACTCATCACCCTGAACGGCGAACACCGGACGGAGAAGTGCAACTCCGCGGCCCTTCGCATTCTCAAGGCGGCCGATGGCGACGTGATCGACCGGCCCGTGGAGGACATCTTCCCGGGCGACGGGAACGCCTGGGTCCGGGAGACCGTTTCCCGGGTGCTCACGACGCGCGTCTCGGACACGGCCATGGACCAGGAACTGTCCCTGTCTGACGGGTCCACGGTCTCCGTGAACATGCTGCTGGTACCGCTGACCGGCACGGAGGGCGACGACCTGGGGGCCCTGCTGGTCTTCGAGGACATCTCCGGGGAGAAACGGCTCAAGGGCACCCTGGCGCGATACATGACCAAGGAGGTGGCGGACCAGCTCCTGGAGGACCCCAAGGCCATGCTCGGAGGCCGGATCAAGGAGGCCACGGTCTTCTTTTCCGACATCCGCCGTTTCACCACCCTGTCCGAGAGCCTGGGGGCCCAGGAGACAGTGTCCATGCTCAACGAGTACTTCACGGACATGGTGGACATCCTGTTCCGCTACCAGGGAATCCTGGACAAGTACATCGGGGACGCCATGATGGCGGTCTTCGGCACGCCCTTTTCCACGGGCCGGGATGCGGACAACGCCCTGTCGGCCGCCATCGAGATGATGCGCCAGTTGAAGGAATTCAACGCCCGCAGGCAGAGCCAGGGCAAGCAGACCCTGGACATCGGTATCGGCCTGAACACCGCCGAGATCCTGGTAGGCAACATCGGTTCGCTCAAGCGCATGGACTTCACGGTCATCGGAGACGGGGTCAACCTGGCCTCCCGGCTGGAGAGCGCCAACAAGTACTACGGTTCCCACATCCTCCTCTCCGAGTTCACCCGGAACCAATTGAAGGAGCGGTATATCCTTCGCCCGGTGGACCGGATTCGGGTCAAGGGAAAGACCGAACCCGTGGCCATCTATGAGGCCCTGGACTTTCACACACCCGAGACCTTCCCCCAGGTGGAGGAGGTGCTGGATCTCTGCACGGCCGGGCTTTCCTGTTACTTCGACGGCGACTTTGCCGGGGCAATGGACCGCTTTCAAATCGCGGGATCCCTTCACGCGAGCGACCCGCTCCCCCGGATCTACACGGAGCGCTGCCTCCACTTCCTCGACCACCCCCCCGGGCCGGCCTGGGACGGCTCCTGGACCATGACCTCCAAGTGACGCCGCCCCGGCCTGAATCTGTTTTTACGGTACATTTTTTGCTATATACTACCATTGCACCATGAAAAACGGTCCCGCTACTTCGTCTCGTCCCCGGCATCGCCGGCCGGCGAACGGGTGATGGTGCTAGACCTGAAACGGGCCGACGGTTCGAGCATTACCTGTCTCTACTCGTGCGAGGCCATTGAGGTGGAAGACCGCAAGCGGTTGCTCTCCATTGTCAGCGACATCACCGACCGCAAACGGGTCGAGGATTTCCTTTGCACTGCTTTTTATTTTCACTCTCATGTTTCCTTCGAGTGCTTTTTCCCAACGGGGAATACGAATTGCGGAGAAACAATGGCTTGCCCTTGTGATCGGCAATGGGGCTTACAAGAGTGCATCGTTGAGAAATCCTGTTCATGGTGCGAAGGCCATGGCAGAAACCCTCAGGGATATGGAATTTGAGGTGCTCCATTAAGAAAACGCAACATTTCAAGCCATGGACAAGACTGTCATGGATTTTGGAAAACGATTGAAGAGCGGTAGAATCGGCCTTTTTTAAGAGACCTCCCATGGTTACGTTTCCGTAAAGGCTCTATGTAACGCACAAATACCTCCCGCCCAGGGTCTTGGGGAAGGCTGGAATCCGCCGTCATTGAGTGCTATAATAGCAATCATTTTGTTGTTTGGCCGCATTGCCTCCGTTTATGTTCATATCCATTTTGATTTTACAGTTGTTTTTTCCTAAAACGCAGAGAAGAGAAAGGCCTTTGAACTCTTGAGATTACATCCTTTGAGGGAATCCTTTGAGAAAATAGAAACAACGTATAGAGAATCATGGTTTGTGGTTAATAAAATATATCTATTTATCCTTTTTGTTATTCTCTCCACAATAAATTTAACCCTATTTTTGACTGTTTTTATCATTCACATACTATTTTATGTCCGATGTATTGTAACATCGAAGCTTCCCATAGAGTCTAATGAAACCTTTCAGCATCTAACCTATACATATAAAAAGGTTGGGAATGCGGTCCTAAAGCTGGATATTTGGTACCCGAACCAGATAAAACATGTTTATCCACTTATATTTTTCGCGCACGGAGGTGGATGGATTTCAGGCTTTAGGAACCAACCAAACAATGTATCATGGTGTAAGTTCCTTGCTTCAAAGGGTTTTGCAACAGCCTCTATAGATTATCGTCTTGCTATGCTAAATAATATGGAGGCCATATTGACTGACTATTCAGATGCACTTGATTATATCAGGGAAAATGCCGAAGAATTGAGAATCAACAAAGACGATATTTTGCTTATGGGTTTATCGGCCGGAGGTCACCTGGCTCTTCTATATGCTTCCTACCACACTTTCATGAATCACGACACGAAAATGAAAGGGATCAGAGGCGTTTCTGTTTATTATTCTCCATCGGATTTAAGGGATATATTTGCAAAAGAACAGAAATCCCTGTGTGCTCGTTTTGCCACCATGACGACCTTAAAAGGAATACCCAAAAACAAGCCCGATCTCTATTCCTGCTATTCTCCGATCGAATGGATATCTGAAAGAATGATTCCTACGCTCGTGGTACATGGCAGAAGGGATATGGTTGTGCCCTATGCCTCTTCCGTCGGCCTTGTCAGCAAACTGAAGTCTAAAAACGTGCCTTGCCGATTTCTCATCCACAAGACAGGTGGACATGGTTTTGAGACTCATTTGAAAGACTTCCGCACAATAAGAATCCTTGAAGAGACCGTACGGTTTATGAGAAATCCTGTCCATTAGCTTAGATCAGTGAATCTTACATTTTCGTAACAGTTATGGCTGGACATCAATCAATTAAACGCTGAGTAATTAAAATGGAATAGCTATAAATAATGAAAATAGACTTTTCATACCGTAAAAAGCATATCGTATCCAATTCAGGGTACATCTTCAAAGGTAGCCATTACAGGTGCAGCTTTGTGCGTTTTAAAACCTTGTATGAAAATCCTGAACCGGGGACGGAAACTGTTGAACTGTACAATTTTCAACCGAAGTCAGAGATCCGGGCTTCATTAATGATATTACACGGTTTAGGCAGTTCAAATATCAAATTCCTGCTCTGGATGGGTAAACAGCTTGCTGCCGCAGGCATAAATACTTCTGTTCCAATACTTCCCGGGATTTATACGAGGGTGGAAAATGGATTCGCCAGTGGGGTCAGCTATTTGTATCCTCACATTCCCCGAATGTTCAAGTGCTGGGAACATGCAATCGTTGATGTATTTTCAATAATCGACTACCTTGTTCAGAATAGACTTTGGAAGCGAAACAACTGCCTTTTTGGATATTGTCTTGGAGGAATGGTTTCTTCGATCGTTTCTGTGATGGATCCCAGAATTTACCAGACCGTTTTCATGACCATCGGCGGTCATCTTCCCCGAATCATATTCGATTCCAGAGTTACCCGTTTTGCCAGGAAAATCATTCAGAGCGGACTCAAAAGCGAGTACTTTCTCCATGATAAAAACAGGCTTTACAGGATGTATGATGAACAACTTCCCTCGGTTAAAAAGATGTCGCTCCATGAAATCCTGAATCATGAGGGAATCCATCCGCTCTTTCGAGTGGACCCGCTCTCGTATGCGCATCTATTGGATCCATCAAGAGTGGTCTTTATTGACGCGTTATTTGATCGTTCATTGCCGTTTCAGAGCCGACGGTTGCTATATAAAGAGATGACAGGGGCCGAAAGATATATCGTTCCTATCGGCCACACATCGTGGCTTCCATTTGAATATCTATTGGGAAGATATATCGCACACAAAGTCCATGTGGATGGTAAAAATGTGGCTAAAATGCTTTTACAAAGAGAGCGCATAGAGGATCCAATGGATGATTTTTTCCCTGAGAGCCGTTAACGGCCTCTGGACTTCTTTCTGCCAGCAGTCTTTTGTCCTGAATCGCTCCCGGAATGTCTCTGATTTCCTGTCTCCCCATTCTCAACAGCCCCTTTCCACGCTTGGCAGGGGAGGAAGTCGAAGCTATAATGGGACCCGGTGTGTCCAGGGGAGAGAGGCCATGGCGGAAAAGGGACAAGAGGATTGAGGGCTTCTGATGAACGGACTGCTGCCGTGGTTCATTCTCAGCTTCTGGCTCGTCGGTTTCTGGTTTCTCTGGAATATTCCCATCCCGGGGGATCGCAGGGGGTCCTCTCCTCGCCGGGGCTCCGTCTCCATCATCATTCCCGCACGGAATGAAGAACGCAACATCGGTCGATTGCTGGCCTCACTCAAGTCCCAGTCCGGTCCGCCTTTGGAGGTGGTCGTGGTGGACGATCACTCCGATGACCGGACATTCGAGATGGCCGAATCACTCGGCTGCCGTGTCCTTCGGTCTGCGGATCTGCCTCCGGGCTGGGCGGGAAAGCCCTGGGCCTGCATGCAGGGCGCCCGGGAGGCCCAAGGCGGCCTCCTGCTCTTTCTCGATGCGGACACGGTCATGGCGCCGGGCGGGCTGGAAAAGCTCCGGATGAGTCTACCGGAAAGGGGCGGCCTGGTCTCGGTCCAGCCCTATCACCAGATGAAACAGGTCTACGAGCGACTCTCCGCGGTGTTCAACATCATTGTCCTGGCCGGAAGCAACGCCTTCACCCCCCTGGGATCGAGACTGAGGCCCATGGGGGCCTTCGGCCCCTGTCTTCTCTGCAGCAGACAAGACTACTTCACGTTGGGCGGGCACGAACGGGTGAAAGGGGAGATCCTGGAGAACGTGGCCCTGGGTAAAGTGTTCCTGGATGCGGGGTTCAGGGTCCGCTGCTATGGTGGCAAAGGGGTTCTTTCATTCCGCATGTACGGAGACGGGTTTCGTTCCATGGTGGAGGGATTCACCAAGAGCTTCGGCATCGGGGCCGGCTCCATCTCCTGGATCAACCTGCTGATGATCGTGTGCTGGGTGTTCGGGGGAGTCTCCCTGACCAGACATCTGCTGCAGTCCGCCGTCCTGGGGGACTGGGGGATCTCTGCCGTGTGGGCCGGGCTCTATGCTCTCTACAGTGGGCAGTTTTTCTGGATGCTGTCCCGCATCGGCAATTTTTCGGTGTGGCCGGCCGTCCTGTTTCCGGTGCCGGTATTGTTTTTCGTCCTCGTCTTCTTCCTATCCCTATTCAAGACCGTTTTCCTGGGAAAGGCCCGCTGGAAAGGGCGCCTCGTGAACACAGACGGAGGAGGAATGCCGAGACCATGAGACTGGTTCATCTCCCCACCATCTGGACGATCATCCTGGACATCATTGCGTGGCTCATCATTCACCTCGCCGTGGTGGCGTTCATGGTTCGGCTGCCAAGATCCTTTTTCAACCCGAACGGACCTCTCTACCGGCCGCGCCTATGGGAAAAGGGAGGGCGGTTTTATGAACGTTTTGCCCGCATCCGGTCGTGGAAACAGCACGCGCCGGATGGAGCAGAGTGGACCCGGGATCGGGGGTTTCCGAAAAAGCGCCTTCAACAGAGAGATGCCGGATACCTCCAGACATTTCTCGTGGAGACATGCCGGGCGGAGCTCACCCACGGGATCATCCTTTTCTTCGCGCCGCTTTTCTTTTTCTGGAACAAGTTCTGGGTGGGTTGGATCATGATCGCCTATGCCCTGGCCGAAAATGTGCCGTTGATCATGGTCCAGCGATACAACCGGCAGCGGTTCAGACGAATTCTGGGAAGGAAAGGATCCCGACCCTGATTGCCGCCATGGACCATGTCGCCATCGCCATAGAGGGCCTTCATAAAGACTACGCCGGAACGCAGGCTGTCTGCGGGATCAGCCTGGAGATCTTCGAGGGCGAGTTTTTCGGGCTTCTGGGGCCGAACGGGGCCGGCAAGACAACCACCATGGCCATGTTGACCGGGTTGACAGTTCCTTCCGAGGGGCGAATCCTGGTGGATGGGCTCTCCGTCTCCTCCAATCCTATCGACGTCAAGTCCCGAATGGGTTTCGTTCCTCAGGAGTTCGCGTTCTACCCCACGCTCAACGCCGTCGACAATCTCACGTTTTTTGGACGGCTCTACGGTCTTCGAGGACCCCGTCTCGCAAAGAGGATTCAGGAGGTCCTGGAGATCGCAGAACTCCGGGACCGGGCCCGTCAAACCGTGGCCACCTTTTCGAACGGGATGATGCGCCGCCTCAATATCGCCATCGGCCTGATCCATGAACCCCGCATCCTGATCCTCGACGAGCCCACCGCAGGGGTCGACGCGCACAGCAGGAACGCCCTGTATCTTACCCTGGACCGGCTGAACCGGCAGGGGGTAACGATCCTCTACACGACGCACCACATGGAAGAGGCCCAGCGCCTGTGTGGCCGGGTCGCCATCATGGATCACGGTCGGATTCTCCATGTGGATTCGCCCTCCGCCCTGATTCGCCGGTTCGGCGAAGGGCTCGTTCGGGTGGAGTTCAAGGCGGCGGTGGGGAGGGCATGGAGAGAGCGGATAGCTCGGCTGGACTCGGTGCAGGGTCTGGACGGCAGTGAAAGGCACTGGTATCTCAAGACCCGGGAGCCGGAGAAGGCGGTTCGGGCCCTCATGGCCCTGGAGGAGACCCGGGACATCGGGATCCGGTCCTTGAATATCCTGGAACCCGATCTGGAGAGCGTCTTCATTCATCTGACCGGCCGGGGCCTTCGAGACCCGGCCGAAGACACGCACGTCTCTTTGGAAGGATGAATCCCGTGATGTACCAGATCCTGGCCCTTACGGAGAAAGAACTGAAGGTCCTGTGGCGTGACCGGGAGGCCCTGGTTCTCCTCTTTGCCATGCCCCTCTTTTTCATCCTCGTGATGAGCTGGGCCCTTCAAGGGGTGTACCAGACCGGAAGCCGGGACCAGCCGGTGGAGATCCTGGTGGTGAACCGGGACAAAGGCCATGAGGCGGCGGGAATCCTCTCGGCTCTCCATGAAATGGAGGGCCTGGCCCTCGTGGAGCGCCTGAACGGGGAACCCCTGTCCCTGGAAAAGGCCGAGGCCCTCATTCGAAAGGGCCGCTTTGCCCTGGCCCTTGATTTCAAGGAGGGGTTTTCCGGGGATTTCGGTCAGCCGTTCCGTGATTCCGCGAACACGCCTCCCCCGGTGGTTCTGATGGCAGACCCGGCCCTGAATCGTCAGATCCTGTCATCCATTCACGGGACGGTCCAGGGCCTGATCCAGCGTCGTTTCCTGCTCGCCCGACTGAAGCCGATGATGGAGGGGATGGGTGCGGGGGCCTTCGACTCGGGCCCGGCCTGGCCCGAGATCCGGATGACCGGCGCTTCCAACCATGAAACGAGACCGACCGCCACCGAGCAGCACATCCCCGGATACACCATCTTCGGGGTGTTTTTCATCGTCCTCACCCTGGCCTCCGGTTTTCTCCGGGAGAGGCAGGAAGGGACGTTTCGAAGGATCCTCACGGCCCCCATGCGCAAGACCGGCCTGCTCGTGGGCAAGCTGATTCCCTACTACCTGGTCAACCTGGTCCAGATCGGACTCATGTTTGCGGTGGGCGTAGCGATATTCCGGGTGAGGCTGGGCAGCATACCCGCCCTCATCGTGGTGTCCCTGGCGCTGGCGGCCTCGGCCAACGGGTTGGGTCTCCTGGTCGCCGCCATCGGCCGTACCGAGGCTCAGGTGAACGGCCTTTCGGTGCTCCTGGCCGTGAGCCTGTCGGCCCTGGGGGGCATGATGGTCCCCAGTTTCATCATGCCCCAGGGTCTTCAACGGCTTTCCCGGTTCACCCCCCATGCCTGGGCCCTGGACGGGTACCACGATGTCATGATTCGAGGCCTCGGCGTGAGGGACATCCTTCCGGAGTCCGGCGTCCTGCTGGGATTCGCCGTCCTGTTTTTCGCCTTTGCCCTGTGGAGGTTCCGGTTCGACGCCCGGTAAAACGGTGTAACCACCTGCCGTCGCTGCTTTCGCTGCCATCACCCGCCATGGGAGTGGCTAAGGCCGGCGTCCTTGTCCCGGCTGGAAGGAATACCCACCCAAGCGGCGCGGATCACGTGCCTTGTCCGCTCTCCTGCTTCAATGCCTCGAACCCGGCCACAATATCCAGAAGCTCTTCGGTGATGGACATCTGCCGCTGCTGATGGAAGCGGTTCTGAAGCTCCACCAGCCGCTCCTCGATGTTTTTTTCGGCCCCCTGCATGGAGGCCAGCCGGCTGGCGTTCTCACTGGCCAGGGATTGGGCAAAGGCCCGAAACAGCGCCACGAAGAGGTATTCCCGGACCAGCCCGGAGAAGATCGCCTGCGGGTCGCCGCGGAACAGGGGGAGGGCGCGGCTGGGCCAGGGTGTTTTCCGGAGTTCCTCCAGCCATGCCTGGTCCAGCGGCAGCAAGGCCACCGTGCGGGGACGGTAGGACGCGCCGGAGAGCGGCTCGCTGTGGAAGAGGAGAATTCGGTCGACCCCCCGCTCCTCCTGCCAGGCGGTGACCTGTAAGAGGAGGTCTCGAACCTTGGGCGCGATTCCCTGGACCCCACCGGGCACGACCATGCTTTCCTCCACGGGCTGGCCGCGTTCCTCCATCCGGGCCCGGACCCGCCCCCCCACGGCGAGGACGACCCGTTCCCCGGGGCCGGCCTCGAGCCCTTCCAGGTATTCCATGGCGTGGCTGACCACCTGCTCGTTGAGCTGGCCGCACATCCCCTGGTCCGACCCGAACACCACGGCGCCCGGCACCCGGCCGGACCCCGACCGAGTGATCACATCCCTGGCTCCTCCGCCCTGGAACAACGCCCGGAGCCCCATTTCCACAGTTTGATGGTACTCCTCGAGGGACTCCGCCGCCCGTTCGAACTGCCGGATCTTCACCGCGGCCAGGGCCTTCATGGTCTTGACCACGGACTGAAGGTCCTCGGTGCTCTCGATTCTACGCTTGAGGCTCTCAACCGTCTCCATGGTCCGCCTCTTCCTCGGTCCCCACGGCCTTCCTTGCGGTCCGGGCAAGGGAGGCCAACTCCTCGTCCTTCAGCGGCTCTCCTCCGGCCATGCGCCCACAGAGATCGGCCTGCTGCTCGGTGACGGCCTTCCGAACCCGGCTTTCCGCGTCCGCCACGTCGTCCTCGGAGAGCCCGTCGAACACTCCTTCCTTCACCGCCACCAGGGCCGCGATCTGCTCGGCCACAGGCAGGGGAGCATACTGCGGCTGCTTGAGGGTCTCGCGGACCCGGCGCCCGCGCCTGAGGGTCTGGCGGGTGTCCTCGTCCAGCTGGGTGCCGAACCGGGCAAAGGCCTCCAGCTCCTCGAACTGGGAGTAGGCGAGCCTCAGCTCGCCCGCCACGGCGCGGTAGGCCTTCAGCTGGGTCTTTCCGCCCACCCGGGAGACGGACCTTCCCACGTCCACCGCAGGAAGCACGCCCTTGCGGAACAGGTCGGGGGAAAGATAGATCTGGCCGTCCGTGATGGAGATCAGGTTGGTGGGGATGTAGGCGGAGATGTTCTGGGCCTCGGTCTCCACAATGGGGAGGGCCGTGAGGGATCCGCCCCCGCCTTCCTCCCGCAGGTGGGTGAACCGCTCCAGGAGCCGGGAGTGGATGTAGAAGATGTCGCCGGGAAAGGCTTCACGACCGGGAGGGCGGCGGAGCAGGAGGGAGAGCTCCCGGTAGGCCCGGGCGTGCCGGGTGAGATCGTCCAGCACCACGAGTGCGTCAAGACCCTGTTCCATGAAGTACTCACCCAGCGAGGCCGCCGCATAGGGGGTGAGGAACTGGAGACCGGGCGGGTCCTCTTCCGTGGCCATGAGCACGACGCTGTACTCCAGGGCCCCGCTTTTTCGAAGATCATCCATGACCTTGGCCACGGCCGACGCCCGCTTTCCAACGGCGCAGTATATGCAGATCACGCCCGTGTTCTTCTGGTTGAGGATGGTGTCCACGGCGATGGCGGTCTTGCCGGTCTGCCGGTCCCCTACGATGAGCTCCCGCTGTCCCCGCCCGATGGGGATGAGAGCGTCCACCACCTTGAGGCCCGTCTGGAGCGGGACCGTGACGGGCAACCGGTCCATGATGGCCGGGGCGGGCCGTTCCAGGGGCAGGGTTCGGTCGACCCTGAGAGGCCCGCGACCGTCCTGGGGCCTCCCCTGGGCGTCCACCACACGTCCCAGGATCTCCTCGCCCACGGGGATCTCCGGGACGCGGTGGGTCCGATGCACCTCGTCCCCCGCCTCGAGGTCACCGCTCTCGTCCAGGAGCACCACCCCGATCTCGGTCTCGCTCACGTTGAAGGCCAGGCCCAGCCGGTCGCCGGGAAAGCGGAGGAGCTCTAGGGATCGAATCCCCCGGAGACCGGTGACGCGGACAACCCCGGGACCCACGTAGACGACGGTCCCCACCTCCCGGCTCCTCGGCCGGGGATCGTGGTCCTGAAGGGCCTTGTCCATGACCCGGAAGGTGTCTTCCAGCAAACCCTGAAGGGGTGATGAGGGTTGTTCGCTCATGCCTTCTCCTGCTCCTCCTGCTTCTCCTCCTGCACTGTCCCCTCCTCGTCCTTCTCGGCTTCCGCCTCGATCGCCCGTTTGGCCTCCTGCTCGAGGTCGTCCAGGTAGTCCTCGAACCCCCAGGCCAGCTTTCGCCCCTTCATGCGTAGCTCGACCCCGGGCGCCCCGTTCTCGCCGGTCTCGTATACCACCTCGATGTCATCGCCCAAATGCTCGTGGATCTCGCGGGTCGCCTTCTGCTTCAGGCCGGCGGGCATCTGAAAGGTGCTTCGCACCGTGACGCGGTTCTCGTCGGTGCGGGCCGCCTCGGCCATTTCGTCCCGCTCCTCACGGTCCAGCCCGGCCAGATGCTCGAGGAAAACCCGCACCATCTGCTCTTCCACCTCGGCGTCGGCCAGGTCCTGGAGCGCCTTTCGGCAGACGGCGTAGACCTCTCTTCCAGCCATCCGCCTCAGTTCCCGGGTAAAGGCGGACTGCTCCCGGCCCAGCGCCTCCTGCCAGCTCCGGCGCATGGACTGCACCTGCTCCCGGGCTTCGCCCACCAGCCGCTTCTTTTCCTCTTCCGCCCCCTCCCTGGCCTCGGCGAGGGTGCCGTCGCGCTGCTTCTCCAGCTCCGCCCGCTCCTTGCGGAGGGACTCCGCCTCCTGCTCCGCCTCTTTTTCTTTGCTCCGCGCTTCGTCCAGGCGGTTCTGGATTCTCTCCTCCCGCTTGTCCATGGCCTGCAGGATCCGGTCGTAGAGAAAGTGCTTCAGCAGGAAGACGAGGATCAGGAAGTTGACGATCTGGGCGGCGACGGTGAACCAATCGATGAGCACGGTCTATCCTCCTGCGTTGGCGACCACGTAGTCCCAGAAGGGGTTGGCGAAAATAATGATCATGGACACCACAAACGCGTAGATGGCCGTGGACTCGATCATGGCCAGCCCCACGAAGAGCGTACGTGTGATGCTGTTCGTCTCGTCCGGTTGCTGAGCGATGGAGCTGAGGGCCTGGGCCACGGCCCGGCCTTCGCCGATGGCCGGGCCGATGGCGCCGATGCCGATGGTGAGGCCTGCGGAAAGGACCGAGGCCATGCCGATGAGTGAGATTCCTTCCATTAGTCTTGTTCTCCTTTCTCTCCTGCCGAATCGGCCTGCTTCTGCTCCCGCTCCTGCCGGGCGCGGGTCCCGGAGGCGATGTACACCATGGCGAGGATGGCGAAGATGTAGGCCTGGATCACTCCGGTCAGGAGCCCGAGGGCATTCATGACCACGGGGAACAGGATGGGGGTGAGAGCGAGCAGGATCGCCACGATCTTGCTGCCGCTCATCATGTTTCCGAACAGCCGGACCGCCAGAGCCAGGGTCCGGGACAGCTCCCCCATGATGTTGAAAGGGAGCATGATCACCGTGGGCTTGACGTACTGCTTGAGATACTCCTTGAGACCGCTGCTCCGGATGCCGAATCCGGGCACGGCCACGAAGACGCAGATGGCCAGGGCCGCCGTGGTGGAAAGGGATGCGGTGGGAGTCACGTAGCCCGGCACCACGTTCAGGATGTTGGAGACCAGGATGAACAGGAACAGGGTCCCCACGAAGGGGATGTAAGGCCTCGGCGGCTGGCGGGAGACCTGTCGGATCTCGTTCTCCATACCCTGGACCAGGATCTCCAGCAGGTTTTCCCACCGGGGCAGTGGCAGCTCGGAGCTGAGGCGGCGCGTGATGAGCCATGCCCCCAGCACCATGACCGCCATGACGGCCCAGGTGGCTATGATGGTCAGGTTCAGATGGACGAACCCCCACTCCCAAAAAACGATCTGGTCCGGTGTAATGTCTTTGATATCCATTTCTCAGATGGTTAGCATCCAGAAATGGCCATTTCTCCCAATCTCTGCGTCGATCTGCGGGATCTGGTCGTGCGGCGTACAATACACAGTACGCCTCCTCCCAATCCCTTGATCTCCTTGACCTTGGAAAAAATTGCTCATTTCTGAACAGGAAACCTCCATGCAATCGCGGTTCGTTTCTCGATGCTCATCAAGATAGCGGGTGATCACTTTTTGACTTGGAACACACATCTCCTAGGTACCATGCCTTGCAGGTGAAATCGCGGACGGGGCGGCACGGCCGGGTCTCAGCCTGTGCACCGCGGCCAGACGGACCAGGATGAACCCCACCAGGCTCGCCGCCAGCATGGGCCAGCCTCCCTGAAGAACGCCGTAAAACCCCAGAAGGCTGAGGCCCACTCGCACGACGAAGCTCCCAAGGACCCAGGCGGCGGGACGGCGCACGAGCGGCAGCCGGCGCACGGTCCACCAGAGCCCGGCGAAGTAGAAGCCCCCGATGCCGAGGCCCGCGGCGAAAGCGAGCAGGTAATCCATGGGCGTTCCGGTCATGATGCCTCCTCTGTCTTCAGTCACCCTTCCCTATGCCCTGTTCCCTCTGCTTTTCAAACATGTATATTTTCATTTTTCCTGTCACCACTCACCTCTCACCTCTCTACTCCTTTCGGCTCTCCCGCTTGATCCAGTACCAGGCGTTCAGGCAGCCCACGGCCACGCCGACAAAGACCCCGGTGAGGGTCCATGAGGCCGTGCTTTCCCACTTCCGGTCCAGCCAGACGCCCAGGGCGATACCGATGAGGGTTGGAATGGCCACGGACCAGCCCACCAGGCCGAACATGCCCAGGCCGAACCAGACGCCCCGGTCCTCCTTTCGGGCACGCAGCTTTCGCTGCTCCTTCACGCTCACCTCCTCGGACCAGGACCTCTTGTCTTTCTCACCCATGTCGCTGCAGCTCCAGGAACCGCCGAACGAAGTTGGCCTCGATCTTGGCCACGGCCGACAGTTCAATCTTCTCACGTTCGTCCACAACGCCGAACTTCTCCTGGATGGTTCGCTCCAGCGTCCCCAGGTCCTCGCCCTCCACCGCGTCCCTCGCAGAGACCATTACCTCGGGGCCCACCTTGACCAGGACGCCTTCGTCCACGGCCAGGAAGGTCTCCCGTCCTTCATCGTCCTCGTAGGAAAACAACCCCGGCACCAGGATCGAGATGAAGTCGATGTGGTTGGGCAGCAGGCAGAAATGCCCGTCCAAGCCCTCGGCGGTCACCTTGGCCGCGCTCTCGTCCAGCAGGATCTCTGCAGGCAGTAAGATCCGGAGCCGCATCATCCGGTCTTCTCCTTGGACTCCTCGATCTTCCCGATCATGTAAAGGACGCGCTCCGGGGCGTCCGCCATCTCGTCGTTCAGGATCCTCTCGCACCCATCCAGGGCGTCTTCCAGGGAAACCATCTTCCCCTCCAGGCCCGTGAACTGCCCGGTCACGTAAAACGGCTGGGTCAGAAAGCGCTCCAGTCTCCTTGCCCGGTTCACCGTGCTGCGGTCCTCCTGGGAGAGTTCTTCCATGCCCAGCATGGCGATGATATCCTTGAGTTCCTCGTAGGTCGCCAGGGTGTTGCGCATCTCCCGGGCGATCCGGTAGTGACGTTCCCCCACCACGTGGGGGACGAGCATCTTGGATCCGGACTGGAGCGGGTCGATGGCCGGGTAGAGCCCCTCGCTCGCTCTCTTTCGGGACAGGACAATGGATGCGGAGAGGTGCCCGAAGGTGTGCACGGCGGCCGGGTCGGTGAAGTCATCCGCCGGCACGTACACCGCCTGGATGGAGGTGATGGCTCCGGTGGCCGTGTTGCTGATCCGTTCCTCCAACTGGGCCAGCTCCGTTCCGAGGGTAGGCTGGTAGCCCAGCCGGGAGGGAAGCATGCCGAGCAGCCCCGACACCTCCATGCCCGCCTGGATAAACCGGAAGATGTTGTCGATGAGGAGCAGGACGTCCTGCCGTTTCTCGTCCCGGAAGTACTCCGCCATGGTCAGGGCCGCGTGGCCGACCCGGAACCGGGCGCCCGGCGGTTCGTTCATCTGACCGAAGACCATGACCGTGTTCTCGAGCACGCCGGCCTCCTTCATCTCCCGGTAGAGTTCCTCCCCTTCCCGCACCCGCTCGCCGATCCCGCAGAAGAGGCTCACCCCCTCGTGCCCGGCCACCATGTTGTTGATCATCTCCATGATGAGAACGGTCTTGCCCACGCCGGCGCCGCCGAACAGGCCCGCTTTCCCGCCCAGTTCCAGCGGGGAAAGGACGTCGATGGCCTTGATCCCGGTGACGAAGACATCCGAGGTGGTGGACTGGCGCTCCATGGGCACGGGATCCTGGTGAATGGACCGCCACTCCCCCCCGGTGACCTCCCCGCTCCGGTCGACGGTTTCCCCGAACACGTTGAACACGCGTCCGAGAAGCCGATCGCCCACCGGAACCCGCAGGGTGTGCCCGCGGTCCAGCACGCTCGAGCCTTCGGCCAGCCCCTGGGTCGAGGTGAGGGCGATGCTGCGCACGGTGTGCTCGTCCAGGTGGATCACCACCTCCATGACGACATCACCCTCGTCCCCCCCCTCCAGGACGTTGAACATGGGGGGGATGGGGCCGGGAAACCTCGCGTCCACCACGCTTCCCCGAATGGAGGTGATCACGCCCTTTCGCCTGGTTTCCTGCGTTTCATTCATCTCGAGTGAGGTTCCCGGTTCATCGGGTTTATCTTTCCAGCCCCCGGCCTCGGTTCAAGGCACGAGCCGGGTTTTCTCTCTCTTTCCATCGGACAGGACAGAAGGGTGCACGCGTTCCCATGGAAAGATGGTACCAATTCTCGCGGGGATCGGCCACCGTAAAAAACCCTTGCCGTATTTTACGAAATAAACCTTCATTTCCATCCATTCAGGCGGTACCATCGGGATCGTCTTCAACGCCCGGCCCCGGCCGTTTTCCTGGATCCGTGGGCTGACTCCGTTGAAGGATCTTCGCTAAAGCGCACCGCTTGCTTGTTGGAATTCGACATCGACTCATTCACGGATCCGGGGGAACATGCCACCCATCGGGATACGATATGCGTTTGCAGCCTACGCGCTTTGGGGATTGCTCCCCGTGTACTGGAAGAGCCTTCGAGAGGTGCCGGCCTTTGAGATCCTCTGCCACCGGATGATATGGTCCTTCCTGTTTGTGGTCGTTATCCTTCTGTGGAAAAACCACTGGTCCTGGCTTGGGAAGGCGTTTACAAGCAAGCGCACCATCATCACTTTTTTGGGCACATCCACGATCATCGCAACGAACTGGCTGATATATATCTGGGCGGTGAATTCGGGATATATTGTGGAGTCCAGCCTCGGTTATTTTATCAATCCGCTCCTCAATGTCCTGCTTGGGGTCGTTTTTTTGAAAGAAAAGCTGCGACCGCTGCAGTGGTCGGCCGTAGGTTTGGCCGCCATCAGCGTCGTGTATCTCACCCTGGCCTACGGAGCATTCCCGTGGATTGCACTGACACTTGCACTGACCTTTGCATTGTATGGCCTGATACGAAAAACCTGCTCTCTCAATGCCCTTGAAGGGCTTTCCATGGAATCCGCCATCCTCTTCATCCCTGCACTTGCCTATCTCCTGTTTCTCGAACACACCCACCATGCAGCCTTCGGACACGCGGGCATGAGGATCAGTCTCCTCCTGGCCTCTGCAGGGGTGATCACGGCAGGACCCCTGCTCATGTTTGCCGCAGGAGCCAGGCGGATTCCGTTGTCCACATTGGGACTGATGCAGTACATCGCGCCTACCTTGATGTTTTTATTAGGAGTATTCGTGTATGGAGAGGCATTCAGCCGGACACGAATGATCGGCTTCATATGCATATGGATGGCCCTCCTGATGTACTCTGTGGACGGAATTCGTGTGAATAGAAAACACCATCACAAAATGTTGAATACGACCTGCCTGGATAAATAGTTTGTGATCAGATGATGACGTTTATTCGTGTATTACGCGGAGCGGCGCCGTCTCCAGACTTACCCGTTCCTGCGTGTACGACCGCTTGAATCGATCCGGGATTCCACGGCGGCCGGGCCCCCTTCATCCCATCCACTTCCATCCATTTCCGGATACGGTGAATCCGATGGATTTTCAATGCACGGCCCGGCCGATGTCCGGGCCGTTCTGATGAAACCGATCCGACTCCAAGAACTGGAGGCCGCCGTCCGGAACGTGCTGGATGAGGGACCCGTTTCGGGGCCCGCCCACACCACGGCAGGCCTTCCCCAACCACCCTGGAGGTGAGATCATGAACATACCGGCTGTGGCGTTTTCACCCGATTCGGCGGATAAGACATGGGAGCGCAGGGGAGGGAAATACCTCACCTTCACGCTTGCAGATGAAGACTACGGGATTTCCATCACCAAGATCCGGGAAATCATCGGCATGATGCCGGTGACCCGGGTCCCGTGGTCACAGCACAAGGCACGCGAGTTCCCGCCATCATGTCATCGCCTCCCGTGTGTGGTGACCGTCCCTCCGGATGGGGGGACGGTCACGACAGGATTGACCGACCAGCCCACAGCCATGAGTTGATGCCCGGAATGGATTCATGGTTTGTCCCTGCTGTGAGGGACCGCCTCGATCCACCCATTGCCCCGTTTGACACATGGGCCTTGTACGGTTACGAAGTACCCCGCTCGGGATCGTCCAGCCGAGTCCCCAGGTCCGTGATCGGGCACCGGCCCTCTTCTGCGGGACAGATGCAGCGGTGGCACACATGGCCCGCCACCTTCTTCTCAGGAGCGTCGATCATACTCAGGGACGCGGGGTTGGCCTCCACAATGGTCTTGGTGTCCCGGTCGATGATCACAACCCCGACGGGGAGGGAGACCAGGATGGTCTCCAGGCGCTCGCGGCTCTTCATGGGGTCGTCCCCGGCCTGCCTTCGTTCCGTGATGTCCATGAGGACGCCCTGAAGGCCGACGACCTGGTGATCCCTCACCAGGGGACGGGTGCTCGACTGGACCCAGCAGACCTTTCCTGTGCGGGTCGTCAATAGAAACTCGCTGGCAACCGTTCGGCCTTCGAGGATCTCTCGAAAGCGGGCCCTTCGTTCAGGAAGATCGTCGGCGGCCACGAAATCCGAAAAAGATCTGCCCAGGACCTCCGGGGCCTCATATCCGGTCAGGTCCCGAATAATGGGGCTCACGTAAGTCAGTCCCCCCTGAATGTCCGTGGTGAAAACGATCTCCCCGAGGTTCTCCACCAGGTTTCGATAATGGGCCTCGTTTTCCCGCTGTGCCTTGTCCGCCTCCATGGCCTCAATGGCCTGTACGATCTGTTCGGCAACCATGTCCAACAAGGCCTGTTCATCGGGGAGAAACGGACTTGTTGTCGGCGCCGCATCGGACGACTGGACGAATACCGCCACCCTGCACACCACCTCTCCCTTCACCCGGATGGGACTCTCCCGACGCCGGGACGTCTCCTGAAACGGGTGACTGCACCAGACGGCCTCCCTGTGGCGGATGCGGGCACAGGTGGACCCGGGCATTGTATCCGAAGATCCTCTCCACATTTTCGGGCACGAATTCCACGGGCCAACCCTCGGTGTTTTTCCAGAGGAATACCGCGACAGGGCTTTGGTTGATGATGCGATAGGCCTCCTCAAGGGCGTCTTCCACATTTGAGTGATTGGCAAGGCGGCTGATGAGTTCAGCCCGATGCGTTGTCATGACAGATCAACGCTCAACGCCTGCCTGTTCACACCGTCAAGAAACACGACACGCCAGACCCATCCTGGAGAACGCCCCAACCCCGCCCGGCCGTCCGGATCTGAAGAGGCTTTCCGGACGGGATGACATCCGCACGCCCGGTGGATCGGCGACCTCTTGCCGGGGGCGGACGATGGGGTTTTTGCGAGACCGTGAATGTGTTATCATGATTTCATCCCACGAATCATTCACTCGAATCACGGCCTTTTCCCCCATACCGGAAGGTGGACATGAAAAGAGCATTTGTTCTACCCATATCCCTGGCCATGGTCCTCTGCCTCGTCGCCACGGGCGGGGCCGGGACAAGGATCAAGGCCTTTGTGAGCATTCTGCCCCAGGCCGAATTTGTAAAGAGGGTCGGCGGCGATCACGTGGATGTAGAGGTCCTGGTGGGACCCGGGCAGTCGCCCGCCACCTATGAACCGACCCCGAAACAGATGGCCCGACTTGGGGAGGCACAAGTCCTCTTCCGGATCGGGACGCCTTTCGAAAAAGGGTTTATCCATAAGGTGGCCCGGACTCACCGGAACCTTGACATCGTGGATACTCGAGACGGGGTGTCCTTGCGGTACTTCCATTCGTCCGGGGGCCAAAAGATCCCTGACCCGCACATCTGGCTCGATCCCCATCGCGTCAAGATCCAGGCGGCGACCATTTGTGACGCCCTGGGCCGTCTTGCCCCCGAACACCGGTCTGCCTTCGAGAAAAACCTCGCGGCCTTTCAGGAGGACCTGGATCGGGTGGACCGAAAGATCGCTCAAGCGCTCGCACCCCTGAAGGGCTCCACATTCTACGTCTTCCACCCGGCCTTCGGGTACTTTGGAGACCGGTACGGACTCACTCAGGTCGCTGTTGAAATCGAAGGCAAAGAACCGACTCCCAGGCAACTGGTCAGCTTGATCCAGAGGGCGCGGGAGGACGGCGTGAAGGTGATCTTCGTCCAGCCCCAGTATGCCAGGAAGGATGCGGAGACCATTGCCAGGGAAATCAACGGGGCCGTGATCCCCATCAATCCCCTGCCTTCAGACTACCTTGCCAATCTTGAAACCATGGCGGATGCCCTGAAAGAGGCGCTTGAGCGCCCGTGAAGCCATGCACCACCCTCACTGGTGTCCATCCAACCATTGAGTCAGGGCACGGGCGAGTTTCCGATCCAGAAATGAGATGTTTTCCTGCACTCTCCGCGTCTTACGCGGGATGAACGGGTTTCTGCACATCCGCCGGGGTTTCTTCCGCTCTCCATTTTTATTGCCTCAGAAGGTTCATTTTCATTCAATCCGGTGCTATGATCGAGCCCGTTTCAATGAGCAAAGCCCCTTCGGAAACGGTATTCGGGCACTTCCGGCCCTTGCCGCGTCTCCGATTCAGGGACGAAGCCGTTTCTGAATAAAGAGTCGCGATCCGACATACAATCAAGCCCCACAGGAACTCCATGATGATCATCGATCTCGAAAGGACGGATCCACAGTTCAGACAGGAACTCCTTCAGCAGCCGGAAGGCCGACTCTTTACGGCCTGTTTCGCCTGCCGGACCTGTTCGGCGAGTTGTCCCATTCGGGCCGTCGACAACCGGTTCGATCCGGCCCGAATCATCCGCATGGCGGTCTATGGACTCCGGGAGGAGATCCTGACAAGCGACTTCATCTGGCTCTGTTCCAGTTGCTATACATGCCAGGAGAGCTGCCCACAGGGCGTGCGCATCACCGAACTCATGACGCTCCTGAAAAACATGGCGGTTCAGGCCGGGCACATGCCGGCCGGGATCCGGGCGCAACAGGACGTTGTGAGACTAGAGGGACGCATCTACCCCCTGGACGATTTCGATAACAAAAAGCGGAAAAAGATCGGCCTGCCGGAATTGCCCACACACTGCGACATGGCCGAAGACCTCTTTCCGGATGAGTGAGGACGGCATTGAAAAGGCCATTGCGTTACGCCCTTTTTCTGGGATGCACCATACCCGCACGATCCCGCAACTACGAACTCTCCGCTAGAAAGGTGGCCGAAAAACTGGGCATCGAACTGGTGGATCTGGACCGATTCATCTGTTGCGGTTTCCCCATCAAAAACTCCGACCGGGAGACCGCCCTCGTATTGGCCGCTTACAACCTGGCCCTGGCCCGGGATCAGGGGCTGGAGCTCTGCGCCCTGTGCAGTTCCTGTGCATCGTCATTGACCGAGGCGGCCCATCACCTGGCCGGGAACGAAGAGGCCCGTCGAGCCGTGAACAAACGGCTGGCAAAGGCCGGCGTTCAATTCGAGGGGGAGATCCGGGTCCGGCACTTTGCCCGCATTCTCTACGAAGAGGTCGGGCCCGAGGATATCCGGCCCCATCTGATCCGGGACCTGAAAGGCCTTCGCATTGCCAGCCATTACGGGTGCCATTACCTGAAGCCCTCGGAGATATACGACCACTTTGATGACGTGAACAATCCACAAAGCCTGGACACCCTTGTGGCGCTGACCGGGGCGCAACCGGTGAATTATCTCGGGAAGAAGCGGTGTTGCGGCGGCCCGGTGCTTCCGGTGGACGAACAGACGGCCCTGGCCGTGGCCCGGGAGAAACTGGACGATATCGCCGAAGCAGGGGCCGATGCCATGGCCCTGGTCTGCCCCTTCTGCTCGGTCATGTACGACAGCAATCAGAAGGGGATCGAGGCGGCCTTTCAGAAACAGTACAATCTTCCGGTCCTCTATCTCCCCCAGATCCTGGGGCTGGCCATGGGTTTCGACCGAAAGGAACTGGGGCTCCACATGAACGTGGTCAAGACCAAGGAGCTGCTCGCACCGTATTTCGAGGAAGATGCCTCTTGAGACCCAGGGAGGACCGGCGATGAGCGTTGAATCCATGGCCGCTGTGGCCACTTCGTGCCTTCGAATCGAATCCCTCCGTTCGAAAACCATTCGGGAACGACTCGTCTCCCCGGATATTGAACACCTGCCCGTAGGCGTTGTCCTGTTGAACCGTCACTTCGAACTGGAGCGATTCAATCCCCATTATGCCCGCTATATCGAGGCCTACTCCCCCTGCACGCCGAACGACGCCGTAGGATGTTCCTATTTTTCCGTAGTACCTGGAAGCCACCGGTTGGTTGGAGACTGGCTGAGAACGGTGCGAGACAGGAAGACCTCGGTCAGCCTGGTCGGATCCCCTCTGCCGGTTCACACGGAAAGCGGAACGAAAATGACCTACTGGGATGCCGGCATGGTCCCCATTCTGGACCGCCTAGGGAGGTTCAACGGGATGATCATGGTCTCCTGTGAAGTCACGGGCCGGGTGGAATGCGAGACCAGTAGACGGCCACAGGAAACAGAAGAGGACCATATCTTCGCTGCCCTGAACCGCCTCCTCCCTTTCATCGGGAACGACCGGGAAAAGGGCAGGCAGTCCATACCGGAATCGGAAGGCATCTCCATCGAGACCGTGGAAGAGAATCACCATCCACCGGTTCAACCCCATCTACGCCTGGCCCGATCCTTTGCCTTGACACCCCGGGAAATCCAGGTCGCATGTCTCCTGGTAAAGGGGAAAACCAACAAGGAGATGGCCGATAGGCTCTGTGTATCTTCGGCCTGCATAGAGTTTCATAGAAACAACATCCGTGGAAAATTAGGGCTGAAACATACGGGAACCAACCTCTCCACGTTTCTCATGGCCCATATGGATATCTGACGCCCACTCTTATATATCCTGGTAGTTTTCTAGTATTCCCACTGTGTGCCTGATCTCTTACACTTGCTGAAAAAATCCATATACCCGCACCCTGCGACCACCCCAAACGTCTCGTGCCGTCTTCAGGGCTCCCGCAAGGAGGACATAATGAAGGGACAGGCATCGTTGAGATGAAGCACCACCAAGCATAAAGGAGGGAATCCGATGAAAAGAGAGAGAGCGTTGTGCGGCGTGGTCTTGGCTTTATTCATGATCGTGACATGGAGCAGTACCGGACTCGCCGCGGAATCCCGGCCCGGCGCCGAAATCATTCGGGACGACTACGGGGTGCCGCACATCTACGCGGACAGCCTCGAAGGGCTGTTTTTCGGCTTCGGGTATGCAGCGGCCCAAGACCGACTCTTTCAGATGGACATGTTCCGAAGGACCTTCTGGGGAAGACTCTCCGAGGTCCTGGGAGAAGACCTGCTCCCCTTTGATCAGGGAAACCGCCGGGACAACCTCAGTCTTATCGAGGTCAAAAAGCAGGTCGAAGCGCTCCGGCCGGATGTTCAGACGACGCTCAGGTCTTATGCCGCCGGCATCAATGCCTTCATTCAAAAGGCCCTGGCCGGCCCCGAGGCCATGCTCCCCGGTGAGTATGCGGTCCACGGGTTTCAACCGGAACCCTGGAGCGCCGAAGACGTGGCCGCGGATTTTCTCTCGGTGATGGGCTTCTTCATGGACGTATCCGCCGAATTGGCCAATGCCTCCATGCTCCACTTCCTCACGGAAAAACACGGTCCGGAAAAGGGACGAACCATGTTCGACGACTGGTGCTGGGAGCATGACCCCCAGGCCCGGACCACGATCCCGAGTGATTTTCATCTTCCCCGGGGCGCCGGGGTGCAGAAACAGGCCGCCAGGGACAACGCCCTCACGGCCTCGGCCCTGCCGGCGGCCGCCCGGGCCGAACAGAGGCTGGCCCGTGAAAAGGATGCGGGCCGGTTTCTGCTGGAGTGGACCGGATATGGTCATCCGGCCAGCTATGCCCTGGTGGTCGCCCCAAAGAAATCCGCCACGAAAACGGCCATGCTCATGGGCGGGCCCCAGTTCGGCTTTGAGCTTCCCTCGGCCCTGCACGAGGTGGGACTTCACGGGGCGGGAATCGATGCGGTGGGTTCCACCCTGGCCGGTTATCCGTTCATCATGTTCGGATATAATGGTAAGGCCGCCTTCTCCTCCACGGCCGGCATCGACAATATCGAAGATATCTACATGGAGAAACTGAATCCGGAGAACCCCCGTCAGTACTGGTACCAGGGGGCATGGAAAAATATGGAGGTGCGTATGTACACCTTCCAGGTCAAGGGACAGAAATCGCCCGTGACCAGGGAGGAGTGCTATACGGTTCATGGGCCGGTCATTCACGCGGACCATGAACGAAACGTGGCCTTCAGCAAACGCCTGAGCTGCAAGGAGGCCTTTCTGGAAGGGCTCACCTCATTCTACGACCTGATGAAGGCGGAGTCTGTGGAGCAGTTCAACGAGGCGGCCCGGCTGAGCGACATGTCCATCAACTACTTCTTCGCCACCACCGGCGGGGAGATCGCCTCCTATCACCTGGGACTTCACCCCATTCGGCCCGACGGCTATGATATCCGCCTACCCGCACCGGGTACCGGGGAGTATGAGTGGCAGGGGTATCTCCCCAAGACGGAAAACCCCCATGGGGCCAACCCCGCCCAAGGCTACCTGGCCAACTGGAACAACCAGCCCGCACCCGGGTGGGGGCATGGTGATCTGGCCACATCGGATGTCTGGGGAGGATGGGGCCGAAACGACCGCGTCACCTGCATCCAACAGCTCGTGGACGCCAGGGACAAGCTGGGTGTGGAGGACCTCAAGGACATCATCTTCACCATCGCATTCTTTGACAAACGCGCCCTCGAGATCAAAGAGCTGGTGGTGGAGCGTGTGAAAGAGGCGGACTCCCTCTCCCCGGGCGCCGTACAGGCTCTCGAACTGGTCCAAGGATGGGACAACCTGACCCGGGATGAGGACGGGGACGGGTTCTGCGATCATGCCGGCGCCGCCATCTATGACCGGTGGTGGGCCAAGATGGTGGAGGCCGTATTCGGCGACGAATTCGAGGGATACACCAATGTCTTCGGTCAAACCGCCGTCCAGATTCTGTCCGACCGGTACCACGGATACAACCTTCTCCACCGGGCGCTCACAGGCGAAACCCGGGAGGACTACTTCAATGGTCGCACGACCGCCGTACTCCTTGATTCCCTGGAACAGGCTTTGAGCGAGCTGGCCACAGAAAACCAGGGGAAGGAGGCAAAGGAGTACCGGCTCAAGGCGGCCGAGGACGCCTTCCATCCAGTATCCGTACTGGGATATTTCCTGCGCCAACCCATCGTCACCACGTCCGGTAGCCTGCCGCCCTTCCCCAAGGTGGACCGGGGCACGGAAAACCATATGGTGAATCTCGACCCCAAGGGGATTCACGGGGAGAACATCACGGCCCCCGGCACCAGCGGTCTCATCCATGGTGACGGCAAGGCGGACCGGCATCTGGACGATCAGGCAACGATGTTCGTGGACTTCACCTACAAACCGATGCGCTTCCACCGGGACGACGTGGAGAAGGCTGCCGAGAGCACCGTCAAGGTGGAGTGGAGGTAGACGGTTTTCGGAGTAAGGAAAGCCGCTGCCATGGAAGTATGGAAAACAACGGATCTCTTTTTGGCGCGGCTTGCACGGATTACGTGGATTCAAACCTGGATTCAAATAGGTAAAAACCCTGGGCCCATGCCGGTCTTTTGACCCTTGGAGTCCACCGCCTCCACGCACTCGCCCCATGAACGGGCACAGAGCGGAGGAGGTGAGGGTTCCTGGAGCGGACAGGAGCGTTAGGCCTTCGTCATTGCGGGCGGTTAGGTCCGGGGGAAACCGCGGCCATCCCCCGCCCGGGAAGGACGGTGATCGGAACCGAAAGGCGCGGACACGAAGATCGTTCCCCGCGTGGAGGGTGCCCTTGGCGGGGGTGGAACGCGGAGGGGGCAGGGATCCCCCGGGCGTAACCGCCCGCAATGACCAGGCCGGGAGCGGAGGAAGCGGAAGGGACCTTCACCTCTGGAGCGGTCCACCGCGACGTATTGAAACACCCTAAAACCTTTTTTCTTTTGTTTTATTTTTATCTTTTCATGAATAATCCACGTCAAAAACACCCGACTGGCATCGTCCCCCCGGCACGAACCCTCATCGAAGCCGAAGGCTTTGGTTGTTCTCCAAATGGACAGCTCAACTTCGCCCCAGGCTGAAGGTGTAGCCCACGCCGTAGACCGTTCGAATCACCTCCCGGTCGGCGAGGTGCGCAGCGATCTTCTTTCTCAGGTTCTTGACGTGCGTGTCGATGGTGCGGTCGTATCCCTCGTATTGATACCCCTGAACCCGGTCCAGGAGTTCCTGACGCCGGAACACCCGATCCGGGTGGGCCATGAGGGTCTTGAGCAGGGAGAACTCGTTCGGGGTGAGATCCAGAGGAGTGCCTGCAACCGTCACGGAGTGCGTGTCCTCGTCCAGCACAAAAGGGCCGGCATGGATCTGCCGCGGGTCCGCCTGGGGCCGGGCCCTTCGCAACACCGCCCTCACCCGGGCCACCACCTCCCGCGGGTTGAACGGTTTGCACACGTAGTCGTCCGCTCCCACCTCCAGCCCGATCAGGCGATCCACGTCCTCCACCCGCGCCGTGACCATGATGATGGGAACGTTGCTCGTCTTCCGCACCTCCCGGCAGACCTCCATCCCGTCCGCGCCCGGCAGCATCAGGTCCAGGAGGATCAGGGCGGGCATGGTCGTTCGAATCTCCTCCAGGACCCGGTCCCCCCGGTCCAGACAGGTCACCCGGTACCCGGCCTGGACCAGGTAGTCCCGAAGCAGGCCTGCGATCTTGGGCTCGTCTTCCACCACCCAGATGTGCTCTTCGGCCATCATCCTCTTCTCCCTGCCTTCTCAGACGTTCTTGTGCACCAGGGGCAGGACCACGGTCATCTTCAGCCCTCCAGCCCCGGCATGGGACGCCGCGATCCCACCTCCATGGGCCTCCACGATCCCCTTGGCGATGGACAGGCCCAGGCCGCTGCCACCCAGGGCCCGGCTACGGGACTTGTCCACGCGAAAGAGACGGTCGAAGATCCGATCCAGGGCCTCGTCGGGCACGCCCGGAGCTGAGTCTTCGAATGTGATCTCCAGACGCCCTGCCTGCCGCGCGGCCCGAATACGCAGGGTTCCAGGGGCGTCCGTGTACTGCAGTGTGTTCTGAAGCAGGTTGGAAAAGACCCGGCCGAGCTGATCCCCGTCCCCGACGGCAACGAGGGACTCCAGGCCTCCGGCGTCCAAATCGAGGGCGATCCCTGCCCGGCTCAGGAGATCCCGAAAGGCCTCCACGCGTTCCTTGAGAATACGGACCGGCTCGATCCGGTCCCGGCGCATGGCCAGACCTTCCGACTCGGCCAGGGACAGGAAATGCAATGCCTCCACCAGCCTGGCCAGGCGGTCCACCTCCGCCTGCAGGGAGTCGATCGCCTCGGGTGCCAGGGGCCGGACACCGTCCTGAAGGGCCTGGATTTCCCCCTGCAGGATGGAGAGGGGGGTACGAAGCTCGTGCGATATGTCGGAGAGCCATTCCCTGCGCATGGCCTCGTAGGTCTCCAGGGTCCTTGCCGTTCGATTGAAGTCATCGGCCAGGCGACCCAGTTCGTTTCGGGACGGGACCTCGATGCGCACGTCGAAACGGCGGGAGGCCAGGGCCTGGGTCCCGTCCATGAGCCGTCGAATCGGGACGAGAAATCGCCTGGAGAGGATGACCGTGATCAAAACCGCCAGAAGAAACGATCCTCCGCCCAGCCAAGTGAACACGCGGTACTGTTGTTCCACAAATGCCACCTCGAGCGGCGAACGCATGGGGGCGCTCATGTTGAGACCCAGCCATCCGACGGTTCGGCCGTTCACCAGGAGTTCGACCCGGTTCTCGGCTTCGTCCTCTCCCCGCTCACCCGCCACGAGCCGCCCGTTCCCGTCGAGGAGAAACAGCCAAGGGGGCAGGCCGCGTCTTCCCGTTTGCCTCTTTCGGGAGTCCTGTTCGCCGGTCCGGGTGGAATCATCTTCCGCCCACTCCTTTTCCCGCGCGGCGGCCAACAACTCCCGCCAGACCTGGGGCTCCTGTTGAAGCCGGTCCCACCCCTGCTCCCGCGCGTGTTCCTCTTCGAGCACCCGGCCCAGATGGGGCAACCGCTGAAGTTCCTTGGTGTACACGTAGTCCCGAAACCCGATGGAAAAGAAGAGCCGAAGCGCCGTGATGGTCAGGACCACCAGGACGAGCGAGGACAGCAGAAAAACCCCGAAAATCTCGAAGGAGAGACGCGTGCGCATATGCACCTGTTGTGTTGTCGATTTCTAAAAATCCATCCGTGACCGCTGACGTCCTTCATCATCCCCGTCGGGAACCATGGAGGACCTTCCTCTTCTGCTCTCTGTAGTACATTCAAAGGCCTTTTTCAAATGTTTCCGGCATCTTCTCCACCTTCCCACACTTCCTTCATATTTTCCTCACAATGGCCTTCTATCCTGAAATCATAGAAGGGCGGAAAGGATCGCCGGCGCCCGCCGCCGTTTTCAAGGATGGCCGTGTCCGCCATGCAACACGGCCGGAAAGGAGGAACGACATGAGGAGCACAGTGCATGCCCCGATCTTTGGCAAGAGTATCATGGGAGCGTGTCTGCTGACACTGGCCCTGGTCCTGCCTTCTGAAGCCGCGTGGGCCGGTGACCGCCGCCATGATGCCGGAAGACCGCATTCGGGACGGGGCGGGGCCGTTCGTGTCCTGCCGCGCCACTATTCCACGGTCCGAATCGGACCCCGTGATGTCTATCACCACCGGGGCGTATTCTACCGACGGGCACCTTCCGGGTTTGCGGTGATCCCGGCGCCCATCGGCGCAGTGGTGGCCTCCCTGCCATCGGGCTTTTCCATTATGGCCGCTGCAGGAGGGACGTATTTCTATTTCGGAGAAACCTATTATCAACCCTGCAGACAGGGCTACAGGGTGGTGAAGTCCCCGGCCGGTCTCCGATCCCGGCCGGCTCCGCCGGCACGGTTCCAGGAGCAGGTCCGGGTCACCGCCCGGATTCTGAACATCCGTTCAGGCCCAGGATCCCGCCACGGAGTCATCGGTCAAGCCTATAATGGGACAATATTGACGATCCTGGATCATGACCGTGGCTGGCTCTATGTACGGCTGCCGAACGGCCGGATCGGATGGGTGCAGGACCGGTACACCTCGGAACACCGGTGCGGGGCCAAGGGATAGGATGATGAGTCGAAGTCGGTACAAACATGGCATTCGAACCCTCCCGCGATGGCTGGCGGGCGTCGTCCTGGTGATCGCCGGGTGTGCGACCGTAGGACCGGATTACACGCCGCCCGAAACCACGCTCCCTCCATCATGGCACACGGACCTCGAGGCCGGCATTTCCAGCCCTGGGGACGGTGCCCGGACAGAAGCCCTCTGGTGGAGTCGCTTCCAGGACCCGGTCCTGACCGATCTCGTGGAGGGGGCACTCCAAGGAAGCCCGAGTATTCGCGAGGCCGTGGCCCGCGTACACGAGGCCCGGGCGCGGCGGGGTCTCGACCGCGCCGATTTGTTTCCCTCCCTGAACGCCTCCGCCGATGCGGCCTTCAGCGGTGAGATCGAAAACGAGGTGAAGGAGACGGCGGGCCTGGCAGGCATGGGGGATGAAGGAACGACGAAGCGGTTTTCCGCGGGTTTCGATGCGGGCTGGGAATTGGACCTTTTCGGCGGAGTTCGGCGCTCCCTGGAGGCGGCCGATGCGGACGTGGATGCCTCCCGGGAGGACCTGAGGGACGCCTGGGTCAGTCTGGCCGCGGAGGTTGCGGTGACCTACATGGAGGTTCGGACCTCCCAGGCCCGTCTGGCCGTAGCCCAGGCCAACCTCGAGGCCCAGCGGGAAACGCTGGATATGACCTCGGCGCGCCATGACGCGGGGCTTGAAAACGAGCTGGCCGTGCACCAGGCCCGCTACAGCGTGGAGAGCACGCTGTCCCGAATCCCGGCCCTCCAGGCCGGGCTGGAGGCCGCCCTGTTCAGTCTGGCCGTGCTCCAGGGGAGGACACCCGGGACCGTTCACCCCATAGCGGGAACGAGCGGATCCATACCGGTCCCGCCCGAGGAGATCGCCGTGGGCATCCCGGCCGACGTTCTAAGGCAGCGGCCCGATATCCGTCGCGCAGAACGAGAGCTGGCCGCCCGGACGGCACGCATCGGGGAGGCCACGGCGGACCTCTACCCCAAGATCCGGCTCAGCGGATCCATCGGCGTGGAGAGCCTGGACCTGAACCACCTTGGGAAAACAGCGGTCTGGCCTTTCGGGTACGGCCTGAGCATCCAGTGGCCCGTCTTTGATGCGGGCCGGATCCGTCGCAACATCGACGTGCAGAAGGCCCTTCAGGAACAGGCCCTGGCCCGGTTCCAAGACGCCGTACTGAGCGCCTTGAAGGAAGTGGAGACCGCCATGTCGGCTTATGCCCTGGAACGGAAACGCCTCGAGGCCCTGGTTCGGGCCGCCGGGGCCGCAGAGGAGGCCGTGGAACTCGCTCGAATCCGTTACGAGGCCGGGCTGATCGACTTCGGAGACGTACTCGAGGCCCAGCGATCCCTCCTGGGCTTCCAGGATCAGGTGGCGGAAAGCGAGGGTTCTGTGGCCACCGGTCTGGTCCGGCTCTACAAGGCCCTCGGGGGCGGGTGGCAGGCCATGACATGGACCCCCGGCCCTGAAGAAGACAGACTGTCTACGGAGGAACAAAACCGATGAACACGGAACCGGAATCCCGCCCCGATACGGGTCACATCCTGAAGGCGGGCGGCACCCGGAAGTCCCGGACCCGATGGATTCTCCCTCTCCTGGGGATCGCCGTCCTGATCGCTCTTGGCCTGGCGGCCTACCGGTGGGTACAGGGAAACGGAGAGAGCACTCCCCGGTTCAAGACCCAGCCCGTAACCCGAGGGGCCCTCACCATAACGGTCTCGGCGACGGGGACCCTGGAACCCACCAACCAGGTGGAGGTGGGCAGCGAGTTGTCGGGCATCGTCAAGACCGTGGAGGCGGACTACAATGACCGGGTGGAGGTCGGCCAGGTGCTGGCCCGGCTGGATCGTGAGAAGCTCGAAGCCAGCGTGAAAAAGTCCCGGGCGGCCCTGGCCTCCACGAGGGCCCAGGTGGTCAGGGCCCAGGCGACCGTGGCCCAGGCCAGAAGCGACCTGGCCCGGCTGGAGAAGGTCCATCGGATCAGCAGCACCCGAGCCGTATCGGAAAGCGATTTGGAGGCCGCACAGGCCACCCTGGCCCGGGCCGAGGCGGAACAGGATGTAGCCGCGGCCACGGTGGACGAGGCCCTGGCCAACCTTCAGTCCAACCAGACCGATCTGGCCAAAACCATGATCTACGCTCCCATCAACGGCATCGTACTCACCCGCAGCGTGGAGCCGGGGCAGACCGTGGCCGCGTCACTTCAGGCCCCGGTCCTCTTCACCCTGGCCGAAGACCTGACCCAGATGGAACTCCACGTGGACGTGGACGAGGCCGATGTGGGCTCGGTTCGAGAAGGCCAGGATGCGGTCTTTACGGTGGACGCCTTTCCGGACCGGACCTTTGAGGCTCGAATCACCCAGGTGCGGTACGGCGCCAAGACCGTGGACGGCGTGGTGACGTACGAGACGGTGTTGCGCGTGGACAACCCGGACCTCTCCCTGCGCCCGGGTATGACCGCAACAGCGGATATCACGGTGGAAAAGGTGGACGATGCACTCCTGGTACCGAACGCGGCCCTTCGGTTTGCGCCTCCCTCCCTGAATTCGTCCGGGAACGGAGAAAGGGGAGGTCTGGTGCGGGCCCTTCTTCCCGGGCCGCCCAGGAGGGGCGCCTCGGGAGAGGCCTCCCGGGGAGGGAACCTTCCGGGCCCACGTGTCTGGGTGGTGGAGAGTGGACAGCTCGCCCCGATTTCCCTGGTGACGGGACCTTCGGACGGGACTCGGACCGTCGTGATTCAAGGCCGGCTCACCGAGGGTCAGGAGTTGGTGATCGATACGATAGAAGGGAAGTCATGACAGGCACAACCACGAGTCCGGGGCCTGAACCGCCGGTCGTCCAACTGAAGGGAGTCACCAAGGTCTACGGCCGGGGCCGGGCCGCCATGCACGCCCTCCGCGGGGTGGACCTCTCCATCGACCGGGGTGAGTTCGTGGCCGTCATGGGCCCGAGCGGATCCGGAAAATCCACGTGCATGAATATCCTGGGTTGCCTGGACACTCCCACCGCCGGAAGCTATCGCTTTTCGGGAGTGGAGGTGGGCGGTCTCACACGGGATCAGCGCGCCCTGATCCGGCGGCATTATCTGGGATTTGTGTTCCAGGGGTACAACCTGCTCAGCCGAACGTCGGCCCTGGAAAATGTGGAATTACCTCTGGTATACCGGGGAGTTCCTGCGCGTGAACGAAGGAAGGCCGCGCTTCGGGCCCTGGAAGGGATCGGGCTGGAGGAGTGGCAGTCGCACACCCCGGCGGAACTTTCCGGGGGGCAGCAGCAGCGGGTGGCCATCGCCCGGGCCATGGTCACCGACCCCTCTCTCCTCCTGGCGGATGAGCCCACGGGGAACCTCGACTCCGTGCGCAGCCGGGAGATCATGGAACTCCTCTCCCGTCTCAACCGGGATCAGGGCATCACCGTGGTCATGGTCACCCACGAGCCGGACATGGCCGCCTTTGCCGGTCGACGCGTGATATTTCGTGACGGTTTGATCGACAACGGTCTGAACGGGGGATAGGAAATACCATGTTCTGGGAGACCTTGATGCTGGCCCAGCGAGAGATTCGAAGGAACGTTCTCCGGTCCACGCTGACCATTCTGGGGATCGTCATCGGCGTAGCCGCGGTCATCACCATGGTCACCCTCGGAGGCGGGGCCACGGCCCAGGTCACGGAAGACATTACCAAGTTGGGCACCAACCTCCTTCAGTTGAGGCCCGGACAGGGCCTCCGGGGACCCGGGGGGGCAAGGACCGGCGCGGCCTCCTTTGAAGAAGACGATGCCGAGGCCGTGGCCCGGGAGGTGGCGGGCCTGGCCGCCGTGGCCCCCGCGGCCAATGCCTCCGGGCAGGCCATCTTCGGAAACCGGAACCGGTCCACCACCATCACCGGTACCACCAACGATTTCCTGAAGACCCGCAACTGGACCCTGTCCTCGGGGCGTCTCTTCACTCCCGGGGAACTGCGGGGGGGCCACGGGGTTTGTATTCTGGGAGAGACGGTAAAAAAAGAGCTTTTCGGCGGCATGGATCCGGTGGGCCAGCGCATCCGCCTTCACAAGACCGCCTTCGAGGTGGTGGGGGTGCTGTCGGAAAAGGGGCAGTCAGGCTTCGGGATGGACCAGGACGACATCGTTCTCATTCCCCTGCGGACGCTTCAGCGGCGAATCACCGGAAACCGAAACGTATCGACCATCTATGCCTCGGCCATGGATGGCGTATCCACGGCCAAGGTCCAAAAAGACATCGAACAACTGATGCGGGAGCGTCGCCGCATCGGTCTGAACCAGGAAGACGATTTTCACGTGCGGGACATGCAGGAGATCGTGAGCACCCTCACGGGAACGACCCGCGTTCTCACGGCCCTCCTCGGGGCCGTGGCCGCAGTGAGCCTGCTGGTGGGGGGGATCGGCATCATGAACATCATGCTGGTCTCCGTCACGGAGCGTACCCGGGAGATCGGCATCCGCCTGGCCATCGGCGCCCTGGAGCGGGAGGTTCTGCTCCAGTTCCTGGTGGAGGCCGTGGTGCTCTCCTCCTTCGGCGGGCTATTCGGTATCGCTCTGGGGGCCGGGGCCGCGGCGGTCGGGGCCCGACTGCTCGGCGTGCCCTTTATTGCGAACCCGGGTATCATGGGCGTGGCCTTTCTCTTTTCCGGGGCCGTGGGTGTGGTATTCGGCTACTTCCCGGCCCGCCAAGCCGCCCGTATGGATCCCATCGATGCCCTTCGACATGAATAGAAAGGCCGTGATTCGTGTTCGTGGTCCAACCATTGAACCGGTTCGAGTGAGGCGACTGACCACAAAAAAGGGGGCCTTTCGGCCCCCTTTCATCGTTTCCCTGCCGTTCTGATTACTGCGTCGCCTTCATTTTGCGCGCCTGGGCCAGCTTCTGACCGAGATTCTGCTCCTTGGCGACCTTTCTTCTCTTTGCCGAAAGATACTTGGCCGACAGCGGCTGTCGGGCCTTGAAGCCCCACTTCTTCTTGTATTCCTTCGGGGTCAGGCCGTGCTCCGACAGGTGCCTCTTCGTGATGATCTTGAACTGCTTACCGCACTCAAGGCAAGTGATGCTCGCCTGTTTGATGGAGCTCTTGGGGTCCATGGCAGGAGCAGCGGCCTCGGTGGCAAGGCCTTCCTCGTCTGCCTTCACCGCCTTGAGGGAATCGTAGGTTTTCTTAATCAGGTCATTAATCTCTTCAGACGAGAGTTTGGATACCCCAGCCTGCGCCTGAACAATTTCCGCTGACAGCTCAAAAAGCGACTTGGCCATACTTTCCTCCTTTTTAATGGTTAATCATATGTTGTTTGAGAAATCATGTGCTCCGGCAGAAAACGAAGCGAGTCATATGAAGATTTTTTACTATAAGGCCTTTACAACGAATAATCAACCGAATAGTGATTTTTTTCTTAAAATCTGAAAAAGGCGTTTGAAAAGGCCGGCTATCCCGCAAAAAGCCTGATGTATAATGGCACATTCAAAACCTCACTTCAAGGCGTTCAAATCCTGGGGAATGCGCTGCGCCATAGTACACTGCAATGACAAGAAGTGCTTCACAACGCAGAAAATGGGCGTTTTGTGAAGCCGTCCTGGCCGCCTATCCTAGGACGCCCGGACAATAACCAAAACTATTTTCTCTTTTGGTATGGGGCGGCGGCATTCACCCGTGGAGTGAACGGGTTTATCAAAAAAGCGCCGTCATTTGAAAAGCCCGGTTCGGGGGGATGCATTCGAATCCACCGACATACAACCGGACGCACGCCTTGGACACGCGAACCATCGGGGACAACACCCATGAGGCGGGGCGGGTTTCATGAGAGGATCGCGAACAGCGGTCGAGACCGGCAGGTGGGACAAAGAAGGGGACCCGGGAAGTTCCACTGGGGAAGGGCACGGCCTTCACCGGCGCGCCCGGTGAAGGCCGCCGGTATCTATTGGTAGAGATCGACCAGTTGTGCCTTTGTGATCTGGAGCCTCCCGTCAATGATATTGGCGATCCGGCGCATGATCAGGAAAGCCATCTCGTAGTCGTGGACAAAGAGCTTCTCCAGGTCCGCACCCTTCCACGCAAAAAGCCGGGTGTCTGTGAGGGCCTTGGCATATCCCTGGTATTTTCGGTGCTCCGTATCCAGAAGGGCCGAGAATCCCAGGGTCATGCCGCATGTGATCGTCATGACCAGGAAAAGCCTGGACGGGGTCTTTTCGGTCTCCAGGCCCACTTCTCCTTCCCGGATCGAGAAGAGGTATTCGGCATACTCACCCTCCCTGAAGATGTGTTCGCCCGCCCTGAATTCCATGACAGCAGTGATCGGCTCGATCTTCTTGAGCATGTCGTCCGTGAGGTAGCTCAGCATTCGAATAGTCTTGAGCTGGTTGATATCGATCATGGATCCCTCCTTCCCGTTGAAAGGATGCCTTGAATGGAAATTCCGTTCCCCTGGCTGCACGAATCCGACTTATTGCGAGACGATCATGGTTTCCATGCTACGTTAGAAATCGATCCTTGTCAAAGTGGATGATCGTGAAAGGCCGTGATGAGTGTCCGTGATTCGTGTCGGCTGCATGGACAGGTTCGGATCTGCCCTTGTCGCTGTCCAATCCGCCGGCCGGATCAACATCGAACACGGCATGTTCAGGCCGAAACATCCGCCAGCCCGGTCTCTTCAATCATGGCGAAGATCTGGCTGTTATCAAATCCGTTGAGCCGAATGGCCCCGGACCGGCATGACGCCGCGCACAGGCCGCACCCCTTGCACAACGTGGACTCAATACGCATCTTGCCGGTCTTTTCATCACGAGTTGGGGCGGAATAAGGACAGATCGAGGCACAGACGCCACAGAGGCTGCACATATTTGAATCGATGGACGCCACGGTCCCGCTCACCGCAATGGTTCGGGCCGCCAGAAGGGCTACGGCCCGCGCCGCCGCGGCCTTGGCCTGGGCGATACTTTCATCCAGCGGTTTGGGGGAATGGGCCAGACCGCAGACGAACACGCCGTCCGTGGCAAAGTCCACCGGCCTGAGCTTGACATGGGCCTCGGCGAAAAAGCCGTCTTCGTTCCGGGAGACCTTGAAGAGCGTGCCCAGAGGCGTCTCCTTTTCTGAATCCGGTTCCATGCCCGAGGCCAGCACGAGAAGATCGGGCCGGATTTCCATGCGCCGGTTCAGGACCGTGTCCGTAAAGGCCGCCCGCAGGCCCTCGTTCTCCACGCTGACGTCGAACCCCTTTTCCCGCCGGCATCGAATGAACGCAATCCCCGCCTCCCTGGCCTTTCGGTACAGGTCCTCGCGCAGGCCGTAGGGCCGCATGTCCCGGTACACAATGAAGACCTTCATGGAGGGGTTCCTCTCCTTCAAGGTCAGGGCACTCTTGATGGACTGGGTGCAGCACACCTTGGAACAATAGGGCCGCTCCGGAATGCGGGACCCGACACACTGGAGGAACACGGCGGTCCCCATGCGTTCCAGGTCCTGGTCCCCCCTAGCGAGGCGGTGCTGAAGCTCCAGGCCCGTCACAACGCCCGGATGGGAGCCGTACCCGTATTCCTCTGTGCGGATCTCCCGGGCCCCGGTGGCGATGATGGTCACGCCGTGTTCGATCTTTCGGCTCTCGCGTCCCTGACGGACCATGGTCTTAAAATTCCCGACAAACCCCTCGACCTCTTCGATCTCAGCGCCAAGAAAGGTCCGGATTCCAGGGTGGGCCGTGATGTCCGATACGAGCGCGGCGAGGTAGGACGGGATGGATTCCCCCTTCCACGTCTCATGAAGGAACCGGGCGTTTCCACCCAGTTGTTCCTCTTTCTCCACGAGACTCACGGTGTAGCCCTGGTCGGCCAGGTTTCTTGCCGCCTCCATGCCGGCGACTCCGCCGCCGATCACCAGGGCGCTTTGTTGGATCTCCAGGACCGGTTCCTTGAGGGGTTTGAGCAGCCCCGCCTTGGCTACGGACATGGCCACCAATTCTTTGGCCTTCTTCGTCGCGGCCGCGGGATCGTCCTTGTGGACCCACGAGCACTGGTTCCGAATATTTGCCATATCAAAGAGGTACTTGCTCAGGCCCGCCCCGGTCATGGTCTCCTGGAACAGGGGTTCGTGGGTCTTGGGCGTGCAGGCGGCCACCACCACCCGATTGAGGCCCTTTTCCTGAATCAGGCGATTCATTTTGTCCTGGGTGTCCTGGGAGCAACTGAACAGATTCTGCTCGGCATAGACCACGCCGGGGAGCCCCTGGGCGAATTCCACCACCTGCGGCACATCCACCACGCCCGCGATATTCGTGCCGCAGCAGCAGACGAACACCCCGATCCTCGGCGGTTCTCCCCGAATGTCCCGCTCTTCGGGAACCGGGGCAACCTTCGTGAGGGACCAGCGGGCTTCTGCCAGATCGGCCGCCGCCTCGGCCGCGGCCGCGCCTGCATCCACCACCGAGGAAGGGATATCCTTGGGCGCCTGATGGGCCCCGCAGACATAGATCCCCGGGCGGGATGTCTGGACGGGATGAAAGCTGTCCGTAGTCACGAAGCGGTATGGATCCAGCGACACTCCCAAGCGTTCCGCCAGCTCGGCCCGTTTCGGGTCCACACCCAGCCCCACGGACAGGACCACGATGTCGAAGTCCTCCTCCACCCGCTTTCCCTCTTCGTCCACGTAGCGGATTCGGTTCGTGCCGTTGGACTCCACAAGATGCGAGATGCGGGCCTTGATGAAACGGACCCCTTGTTCGGTCTTTGCCCGCTGGTAATACCGCTCGAAGTCCTTGCCCGTGGTCCGGATGTCCATGTAGAAGATCGCGGCATCCAGATTCCCGTTGCAGTGCTCCTTGGCAAGAACGGCCTCTTTGATGGCGTATGTGCAGCAGACGCTGGAGCAGTAGCCGCGGCCGATGCCCGGCTCCCTCGACCCCACGCACTGGAGCCAGGCGATTCGGGTCGGCTCCTTTCCGTCCGAGGGCCGGACCAGGTGACCCGCGGTGGGGCCGGAGGCGGAAAGCATGCGCTCGAACTCGAGGCTGGTGACGACGTTCGGATTCTTCTGATAGCCGTAGGTGTCGTGCAGGGCCGGGTTGTAGACCTCGCTCCCGTCGGCGAGGATCACGCCGCCCACCCGAAGGCTCCGTTCCGTTTCCTTGTCATCGTAGCGGATGGCGCCGGCCGGACAGATCTTTTCGCAGTTCCCGCACTTTCCCTTGGTCAGCTTGATACAGTATTCGGGATCGATGGCGTACTTCAGGGGTACGGCCTGGGCGTACTTGACGTAGATGGCCTTGCGGGGAATCAGGCCCTCATTGTATTCATCCGGGATCTTCTTGGGGCACTTCTCCGCACAGGCCCCGCACGCGATGCACTTGTCCACATCCACGTACCGGGGGTGCTGAAGGACCTTCACCTCGAAGTTCCCTTTTTCCCCTGAGATTCCCGTGACTTCTGAGAGCGTGAGCAGCTCGATGTTGGTGTGCCGGCCGACCTCGACCAGTTTGGGCGAGATAATTCACATGGCACAGTCGTTCGTGGGAAACGTCTTGTCCAACTGGGACATCATGCCGCCGATGGAACTCGATTTCTCCACGAGGTACACGAAAAACCCGGAATTCGCCAGGTCCAGCGCCGACTGCATTCCGGTGATTCCCCCTCCGATGACCAGTACCGCTCCGGTCTTTCCTTCTGTCATGGTTCGCTCCACATCAAGGCTTCCGGTCCCAGGGACTCGGGGTCGAGGGCCGGGTCTGTTCTACGCACAAAGGCATGAAGGGCGGTTGGTTCTCCCGCATTCAGGCCTGTTCAGGCGGACGTTCCTCCATATCTTTTTCCGGGGCGCCGGCCGGTGCCCGCATCCAGGTCTCCATTCCCATGCTTGTCGCCAGCAGGACGGGGTAGAGCACGGGCGTCACAACGGTGGGACCGCCGTTGCCCGATGGGGTCCGAGCAATGGCGGTCTCGAACTGGAGCTGGCAATAGGGGCAGGCCGTGCAGATGCGATCCGCCCCGGCCTTCATGGCCTTATTCAGCTTGGATCGGGTCAGGTCCAGGGAGAGCTCGTCGTTCACTCCCAGCAGGGGCGCGCCGCAACAGTCCAGCCGGGTGTCCCAGTCCACGCTCTGTGCACCGGTGACCTGGACCAGTTCATCGAAGACTCGGGGAGCCACGGGATCGTCAAACTCGGTGATGTGGCTGGGCCGCAGGGCGTGGCACCCCACATGGGCCCCGACCTTCAATCCGGCCAATGGGTGGGAGATCTGTTTCTTCAAGGCCTCCAGGCCCACGTCGTGGTACAGGACGGAGAGGAAGTGGCTGACCCGAACGCCGGTCTCGTATCGCAGACCCTCGGCGCGCAGCCCCTGCTCCACGTCCCGGCGCGCGGCGGCGTCCTGATCGAGGATGTGCTGAGCGGCCTTGAGCGACCCGAAACAGCACTTGCAGAGGACCATCATGTCGCGGCCCATGCGGCCGGCCAGGGCCAGGTTCCGCGCGGCGGAGAGGAGAAAGGCCTTCCGGTCCACATTCCTCAAGGGATATCCGCAGCAGGTGAATTCGCGGGAGTCCATGAGGCCCACGCCCACACGATCCAGTACGGCGCGCGCGGCCTCTTCATACGCCTGGACCCTCGCAGGGATATTGCAGCCCAGGAACAACGCGTAGTTCTTCATGACCTATCCTATCTCATGAGGCCCGAACGGCCCGATTTTTCAGGGTGTAGAAGATGTCCGTGATGCGCACTCCCTGAGGACAGAACTCTTCGCACAGGTAGCAGGTGGCGCAGTCCCACAGCATTCGGGATCGGCCGGCCATGTCCGGAAGGCCCATGCCCAGACAGCCCATGATCTGGTGAGGCAGGAGCCCGAGGGTCTTTCCGGGGTCCTCATAGTTTCCCACAACGGGACAGACGGTCGTGCAGTTCCGACAGCCGAAGCAGTTCGCAAAGTGTCCCGCATCCAGGAGCGGATCACCGGCCCCGTCCTTCGGCCCCGCCAGGGTCAACACGGGGGACTCCTCGGGTTCGTGGTCCGCCGTTCCGTTGCCGGTGACGGCGTGTCGCGCCCGGAGGAGCGGTGCGTCGTAGTCCGCCGTCCCTTCCCAGGCACCGTGCTGAAGCCCCCGGAAAAAGGAGAAGGGAGAGAGCATGGCCGGTTCCGGGCCCTCGCTCTGGATCAGGTCTTCTCTCACGCTCACCCAGAGCTCGCGCAGGTTGATGCCGGCCGGGCAGACCACCGTGCACCGGTCGCAGTTGGAGCAGATATACGCCCCCTGGCGGATGGCATCAAGTTCTTCCGGTCTGGGACGGCCGTCCCTCCCCATTCGGCGCAGGCACTCCATCCGTTCCGCGGGAAGGGCGTAGGGATTGTTCAAGGCCTCGGCTGCGGCAAGCTGAGAACACCTCAGACTGCACGTGCCGCACCGGGTGCAGGCATCCAGCTCCAGGGCCTTGCGCGTGGCGATGTTGGCCGGATCCGATCGGAGCCGGTCCGTGACCGCACCGACCATGAGCCCCAACGGCGTGGCCAGGATGTGGAACATCTTGCTGAAGGGCACGTAGGCCAGTCCGATGAAACAGGCCAGGATGTGGATGTGCCAGAAGATCGAAACGGCGTTGACGCGCTCCAGCGTCGAAGCAACCGGGGACATGGCCCGGTTCAGGGCGAAGCTGCCGAAGGCCCAGGCGGAAGGCGCGTGGCAATAAGCACAGCTCATGTCGTGGAGTTCCCTTCCTGCCTCCAGGGTCTCCTCGGAAAAGGGCGGGGAGAGATCCGGGCTGTGGACCCCGAATTCATGGACCCAGTAACTCTCGAGGGCTCGAAGCTCCTCCGGGTCATCCGAGTCCGCATACTCTTCCACCATCCGCTGGTACTCGCGTTGGGAGAGCATCTTGGCGCCCTCGAGGAAAAACCCCGACATCATGATCACCGCCAGGATAGCGATGGCAAAGACATCCGCACCGCGGGTATGCAGACGCGGCACCTTGAGCACGAACCGGCGCATGACGGCCACGACCAGACCGGCCAGGACCAGGATGCCGAAGAGGTTCCTCAGAAAGAAATAGGGGTTTGCCGTGGCCGAGTAGTCGTCGAAGAGCCACATGGTGATCTGCTCGTCCAGGGCGTGCATGAACAGGAGGAGCATGAACCCCGCGAAGATGCACATGTGCATGATCCAGCGAAGGGCGTTCTCCTTGAGAATCCTGCGCTGAAGCAGGGCGTCCACGAGAAAGACCCACAGGGCCGCCCCGATTTTTCGGCTGAACAGGGTCCCGATCAGGCCGCGGAGCGCGGCAAGGACCCGCTCTACAGGAGGGATCTCCCGGGACGCCGGACCGACGGCGCGGGTGAACCATGTGGAGATCTTCCAGACCGCACCTAGAACGAAAATGCACAGAGAGAAATAAAATAAGAGCGAAAAGAGCATGAACACAAACCTCCAGAACAACCCGACGGCGAGGATGACATCCTCTGCGGTTAGGCGAACCAGGGAGTCAAAGAACCATCCGACCTCGATACGCACTGTCCAGTATACTGTACACCGAGGGATGTCAAGGGAGTTTTCCGTGGCCTCTCAGCCACCGATCCGGTTGACAGTGCGGGCTCGCAGGGGCTATGGAGGAGTAGCGGGTCCTTCCCCAAGAGAGACCGGGCAATCGTCTCGCGCAGGGCCGCTGAGACGCGGGGAAGAGATCCATCACGACGCCCGGAATCGGATCATCCGCCCCAATTATTCCAGCGGCTTACCCCCTGACCCGCGTCGGGTGAGCGGGTTTGTGCAAGACCGTCGATCAACCCAAGGAGGTCCTGTCCATGCAACGCGAGACCATCTGCCGCATGTGCGCGGCCTGCTGCCCCGTGACCGTGGAGGTCCGGGACGGGAAGCTGCTGCGGGCCGAGAGGAAATCCTTTCTCCCTCCCGAAGAACGCCTGGTCTGCCCCAAACTCGCGGCCGCCCCGGATATCGTCTACTCCCCGGAACGGATCCTGAGCCCCCTGGTCAGGGATCCGGGAGCGGCCCCCGGCACCTTTCGGACGGCCTCGTGGGACGAGGCCCTGGACCGGGTCGCGGAACAGTTCGGTCGTTTGAAAACGGCATACGGCGCCGAGACCGTGGGCTGGCTCCGAGGCATGGCGGCCGACTGGGGGTGCCAGTGGGACTATGCCAACCGGTTGATGAACGCGTTCGGGTCGCCCAACACCATCGGGAACGGCTCGGTCTGCCACGTGGCCCGGGACATGGCGCACGAGTTCACCTATGGCGCCATGACCGTACCTCAACTCAAGACGGCCCGGTGCATCGTGGTCTGGGGAAAAAACGACCAAAACACGGGTCCGGGTGCCTGGGAAGCGATTCTTCATGCCCGGCGCCAGGGCGCCAGGCTGATCGTGGTGGACCCTGTGAAGACGCCTCTGGCAGACATGGCCGACATCTGGCTCCAGGTGAAGCCGGCCCACGACGGCTGGCTGGCCATGGCCATGATCCACGAAATCATCGAAAACGCCCTCTACGATCGCGACTTTGTCCGGAATCACTGCACCGGATTCGAGGCCCTGACATCGGCCGCAAAGGCGTTTCCGGCCGAATCGGTCGCGTCCCGTCTCTGGCTGGACCCCGCGGAGATTCGGAAGGCGGCCCGGCTTTATGCCACCACCCGGCCGGCGTGCATCGAGGACGGCAACGGCCTCGATATGCAGCTCCACGTGTTCCAGGCCACCCGGGCGGTATGCACGCTTCGGGCGATCACCGGCAACCTGGACCGGGAGGGCGGGGACGCCATACCCCAGCCCGTCCCCCTGCGACATATGCAGCTTCGAGAACGAAGGCCCGCGGGTGTGCGGTCCATCACCGAGGAGGCCTATCCCCTCTTCAGCGGATTCCACGAGACCCTCGGGCTTCACGCCCAGTCCTGCGTGGTGGACGCCGTCCTGGAGGAAAGACCCTACCCGATCCGAATGCTCGTGGTCCAGTCCAGCAATCCGGCCGTCACCATGACCGACGCTCAACGCGTCCGAAAGGCCCTGGAAAAGCTGGAGTTCCTGGTGGTCATCGATCCGTTTCTCACGCAAACCGCGCGGCTCGCCCACGTGGTCCTTCCGGCCACCACCGGTTTCGAGAAGACCCAGCTCAACCTCAAGTACATGTGCAACAGCCCGGTCTTTCTTCAGGACCGGGTCATCGACGCGGTGGGCGAGAGCCGGCCCGACTGGAGAATCGTCTTCGACCTGGCAAGACGGATGGGCCTCGAAGCGGACTTTCCATGGCGCACGGCCGAGGAGGCCATCGACCACCAGCTCGCTCCGTCGGGCCTGACCGTGGACCGCCTCCGGCAACATCCGGACGGGGTCCGCGTCGATGGGCTTCGGTTCGAGAAGTACCGGACCGATGGATTCAACACCCCTTCAGGTAAGGTGGAACTCTTCTCGGTGCGGCTGGCCGAGGCAGGGCATGCTCCCGTCCCCTTTGTGGACGGCGTCATGGACAATCCGCTCCCGTTTGCCGACACCATAGGGGAAGGGGCCCTCATCGGCATGAGCGGGGAGCGGCCCGGCCGGTTCACCCACACCCAGTTCCACCACGTCCCCTCCCTGCTCACGACCGAGGGCGAGGCCTTCGTGGACATTCACCCCGAGGACGCCGGTCCGAGACGGATTCAGGAAGGGGAGCGGGTCACCGTGGCCACCCCCCGGGGCCGGGTCCGCATGAAGGCCCGAATCTCCACCGAGGTCCACGCGGGGGCGATCCGAATGGCCTGGGGATGGGGTGAGGTGGACCTGGAGTGGAACCTGAACCGCCTGACCGACGACACGATGCGGGACCCCATCACGTGCACGCCGTCCAACCGGAGCTTCATGTGCCGGATCGAAACGGACTGAACCGCCGAGGACACATCGATCCGCTCACACGGATGTCGTGTGACGGAACATGAAGAACACGGCCCCGGCCAGGCAAAAGCTGGCCCACAGGTAATCCCAGGTCAGCTTCTCGCGCATGTAAAAGACGCAGAACCCGGCGAAGACGATCATGGTCAGCACCTCCTGAATCACCTTGAGCTGGGGAAGGGTGAAATAGGCGCTGCCCATCCGGTTGGCCGGGACCTGAAGGCAGTATTCAAAGAAGGCCACACACCAACTGAACAGGATGGCCAGGAGGATCGGTTTGGTTCTCAGGTCTTTCAGGTGGCCGTACCAGGCATAGGTCATGAAGACATTGGACAGGACCAGCATGAAAATCGGCGCAAGACGCATGGATGCTCCCTCACGCTCAAGGGGATACGAGGCGGCGTCAAACCAGTCGGACCCCGGGGGGTTCACCCCCCGGGGTCCGGCATTGGATGGATGCCGCCCGGCCTGCGACACACAGATCGCAGGGGACAGATGGAACCGGCGAATCGAGTTCCGGTTCCTTTTTGGTCGGTGCTTCTTTTAATCCTTCTTCATGTCCTCGTCAATCCCGAAACGCTCGTGCATCGAGCGGTCCTTTCCGCCGATCTATTTTCCGGCCATCATGGCGGCAATGTCTTCCTCCACCGTGCCGATGGGCTTGATGTCGAATTTCTCCACCAGCACTTTGGCCACCGTGGGCGACAAAAAGGCCGGCAATGTGGGACCCAGGCGTATCCCTTTGACCCCGAGGAAGAGGAGGGCCAGCAAGACGGCCACGGCCTTCTGCTCGTACCAGGCGATGTCGTAGGAGACGGGGAGTTCATTGATATCATTGAGTCCGAAGGCCTCCTTGAGTTTCAGGGCGATCACGGCCAGGGAATAGGAATCGTTGCACTGACCGGCGTCCAGGACTCGGGGAATGCCGCCGATATCGCCCAGGGCCAGCTTGTTGTACCGGTATTTGGCGCATCCGGCCGTGAGGATCACCGTGTCCTTGGGGAGGTTCTCGGCCACTTCGGTGAAGTAACTCCGGGCCTTTTGGCGCCCGTCGCACCCGGCCATGACCACAAAGCGTTTGATGGCGCCGGACTTCACCGCCTCGATCACCTTGTCGGCCAGGGCCAGGACCTGGTGATGCGCAAAACCGCCCACGATCTTGCCGGTCTCGATCTCCTCGGGCGGTGCGCACTTCTTGGCCCGCTCGATGACCGGCGAGAAGTCCTTTGATCCGCCGTCGGGCCGGTCCGCGATGTGGCTGACCGAAGGGTAATTGACCACGCCGGTGGTGAACAGCCGGTCCTGGTACGTATTGTCCTTCTTGATGGGAATCAGGCAGTTGGTGGTGAGAATGATGGCGCCGTTGAAGGACTCGAATTCCTTGTTCTGGTGCCACCACGACCCGCCGTAATTGCCCACGAAGTGATCGTATTTCTTGAATGCCGGGTAGTAATTGGCCGGCAGCATCTCCCCGTGGGTGTAGACATCCACCCCGGTTCCCTCGGTCTGCTCGAGCAGTTCCGCCATGTCTTTCAGGTCATGTCCGGAGATCAGAATTCCGGGGTTTTTGCGGACGCCGATGTTGACCTCCGTGATCTCGGGGTGGCCGTAGGCGCTGGTGTTGGCCTCATCCAGGAGGGCCATGGTGTTGACGGCCGTCTCTCCGGCCTTCATGACCATGGCGATCATATCGTCCACCGAAAGGTCCCGGGTGGTGGAGGCCAGGGCCTCCATGAGAAAACCGTTGATGTCGTCCTTTTCATGCCCGAGGATGGCGGCATGATCGGCATAGGCGGCGATTCCCTTGCACCCGATGATGAGCAGCTCCCTCAGGGACCGCACGTCCTCGTTTTGGGCGGCGGTAATGCGCACCTCATGGGACAGGGCCTTGGCCACGATCTCTTCCTTCTTCTCCGAGGCCCATGTGGCGCAGTCCGGAAGCGCCCCGGACATGCCGCTCCCGACCCTGGCTTTCACGGCATCCCGGACCGCAAGGCCTTCCTTGATTCGATCGATGATGACATCATCATCCCAGGCCACATTGGTAATGGTGGTGAAGAGGGCCTTGCAGATGAAGTGGGCCGCGTTCTTGTCCACCGTCCCCATGTCCCTCAGCTTGTCGCCATAGACGGCGATCCCCTTGCACACGTAAATGAGCAGATCCTGCAGATCCGCCGTCTCCTCGGGCTTGCCGCAGACGCCCTTCACCGTGCATCCTTGGTTCTTGGCCGTTTCCTGGCATTGAAAACAAAACATGATATGTCCTCCTTTTTGGTTATATTCCTCTCGAATGGTGATGGTCATCAGGGCATCTTGCCCCGTCCGACCCGAATACCCCCGGGCGTCTGAACGCACGCCGCGACTACCCTTCTATACGAACCCCTTTTCCTTGTGCTTTTCTGCAATGGTGCGGGCCAGCCGGTCCAGGGCCTCGAGATCGGACGTCGACGGAAGCCCCTTACACAGGACCGGCTCCAGGACCTCCACTTTCAGGTTGGGAATCATTCCCGCGAGCGTCTCCACGGTCTTCCCGCCCCATCCGTAGGAACCGATGATCGATAGAAACCGGGCCTTGGGCCTCAGGGCATTGGCCAAAAAGGTCGCGTATGCGGCCAGGGGATGCGGTCCGGCCAGGACCGTCGGCACGCCCACCACGATCGTGGCGGCGTCCACCAGGGCCATGGCCAGCTTTCCGATATCGGTGACCGCCAGATTGAACAGCTCCACACGGATCCCCTGGCCCACCAGGGCGGAGGTCAGGTGGTCCACCATTTGCCTGGTGCTTCCGTGCATGGACACAAACGGCAAAACCACCTCATTGTGCGGGGCACCCATGACCCAGTCCCGGTAGGCGTCCATGATCCAGGCCGGACGGTCATGGATCTGGCCGTGGCTGGGAGCGATCATTCGAATGTCAACCTCCTTGAGTTTTTCCAGATTTTTTTCAATGACCTTGCGAAAGGGCATCATGATCTCGGCAAAGTAACGCTTGGCGGCCTCATAGACCCGCCCTGAATCGGTGACGTACAGATCGGTCGTGGCGATATGGGAACCGAAGAAATCGCAACTGAAGAGGATCCCGTCCTCTCTGAGATAGGTCACCATGGTCTCCGGCCAGTGGACCCAGGGGGTATGAATGAACTGGAGGGTCTTGTCTCCAAGAGACAGGGTCTCCCCGTCTTCCACCGTGATAAACGCCTTCTCGGGGACCTTCAAGAGGTCGATGAGCATGCCCTTGGCCTTGGGGGTCACGACCACTCTGGCGTCCGGGAACCTCTCCAGCACCCGAGGAATGGTGCCGGAATGGTCCTGCTCCGCATGCTGGGAGACGATATAGTCGATCCTGGATACCCCGGCCAGATGCGTCATCCACTCGTCGGCCATGGGCGGATCGACCGTATCCAGCAGAGCGGTCTTCTCGCTCCCTTCAATCAGATAGGCATTGTACGAGGTGCCGTCCGGAAGCGGGACCAATGAGTCGAAAAGCCGCCGGTCCCAATCCACCATACCCACCCAGGAAACTTTGTCTTTGATGTCTCGCAGCCACATGTCTTACTCCTTTCGTGCTCCCATGGAGCGTTTGAAATGACGGTGAAGAATCCACCCTCCTGATCCCATGGTTGATCCCACATCAGACGGCCGGGCCAACATGGGGATGGAAGAGCCGGCCACTCCCGTGTTCAGGTCTCTTCCACCGAGCAGATGGCCTCGTGGATCTCCGCAAGAATGGCGTCCCGGTCAACCCCATGGAGCGCCGCCGCGTCATGGATCGTGTGGTAGGCCTGGGCCGGGCACCCGATGCAGAGCATCCGCCGTGCGATGAAGACATGCAGTGTGGAGGGGTGATGCGCCAACAGGGCGGCCACCGTCGTGTTCGAATCGGGTTTCATAGATATCGCTCCCTCAACACCTCCGATATGCGCTTCACCGCTCCGAATGCCCGCTCTACGGTCCGTTCTCCGTCCGGGTTGACCAGGCAGCAGGTGGCCGGGGAAATCATGCTACGGGCGATCAATCGGTCTCGGTCGATCCCTTTGGATTCGAGGATCTTCCAGATCTCTTCGAGACGCCGGACCAGGGACGAGACGTCCTCCTGGTCGAAGGCCTCGATACCCGTGGGGACCATGCCCCAGACAATGACGCCGCCCCGATCGAGAAAACGGTGGATAGCGGTCGCATAGGAGGCGAAGATCTCCCCGTTGGTGTAGACGTCCAGGGAGAGCACGTCCAGGTCCAGTCTCAGCAGAAAGTCCCAGTCCGGGTTGCCGCACAGATGAATGCCCCGGGGCCGGTCCACTTGAGCGAAGAATTGGTCCAGGTCATCCCTGGCCTTCATGTCGCCGTATCCGGCCATGGCGGAGAAGAGGAACTGGAGACCCGGTTCATCCACGAACATGAAGGCATTGGGGTTGCGTTTTTTGAGCCGGGCCAATTGCACGTTCACCCGCCTGGCCATGAAATCGAGCAGAAAGGGCCGAATGGTGTCGTCGAAGAGGATGGGGCGGTCATTCTGGTCCAGGACATTGAATCCGAAGCTGATGGGTCCTTCCAACTGCCCCCGAATGGCCGGCCTATCCGCCAGATCCAAGGCCAGGAAACGGTGGTACACGGCCGAATAGGTCTCGCTGACATCAAAATAGGTCGGGTCCTCGAAATGGAGCAGGGTCTCTTCCAGTTCCTCACCGAACTTGTCCATGGAAAAACGGAGGGTCCGCTTGTCCATGTCCAGAATGATGCCGGGAAAATGTTCGGCGGCCTGCACGTACATGTCCTCGTGGTAACTGTAGTGGGGGAGTTGGGGCCAGAAGGGCACGTCCAGCGACATGGCCATCTCCAGGGCGCGATCCACGTCGGTGTGCGGCATCACGGCCATGGCGGTGGTCAACAGGTCTCCTGGAATAGGGTTGGTCATGGCGTCTCCTGATGAGAGAGGATGCCGAGCCGGGAAATGGCGACCAGACCGGCGATCGGCAAGGGTTTCAAGGGCCGTCCGGCTCATGGTACGGTCTCTTTGGCCTCCACGGGGTGATCCCCGAACGCAGAGGTTACACCAACTATAGGGAGTATTCGGGGGCGTGTCTTTGCGCCGGCGCAACCAAGGGCCCGGGCAGGAAAATTCTTTCAGGGGAAGCAGGCGCGACCATGGCCGGGAGTCGGGAGCAGGATCGCTCAGCCGGTCTCGGCAAACCCCACCAGGGCATGGGGATCGGTGACCACGATCCGTTCGCGGCCCGAGGCGATCCAGCCGTTTCTCTCCCACCGGCTGATCGCACGGCTCACCGTGAAGAGGGTGGTACCGGTGTAGTCGGCCAGATCCTGGCGGCTCAGGCGAAAATCGATGAGAATCCCTTCATCGGTCTTGCGGCCGGACTGCTGCATCATACGCAAGACCGCCCGTGCGATCCGCTGTTCCACCCGTTCCGCCTGCAGCTCCAGGTAGCGGCTCTGAATGTCGTCCAGACGATCCAATGCCGTGCGCAGCATGTTGATGGCCAGAGGCGGATGAACGGTCATCAGCTCGAGCATGGTCTCCCGGTCCCATGAAACCACCTCCGTCGGTCCGACCGCCAGGGCCGTGACCGGATACTCCTTGCCGCGAAAGACCGCCACGGCGGCGGTCAGTTCTCCGGGATGGATATACCGGACAATGGTCTCCCTCCCCTCCTCGTGCAGTTTGCTCAGTTTGAGGAGGCCGCGTTGGACCCCGTAGCATCGAAGCGCGGGGTCGCCTTCACAAAAGAGGGTCTCTCCTGAATTGAGAAGGGCGTGCCGCCCGCTCTGAATGATCTCGGGATGCCGCTCGGGGGCAATCCCCTCAAACAGGGCGGACCGGGAAAACGTGTCGGATTCGGGATGAGGGGAGGGTTGTTTCATCACGACCCCGCCGGCATCGGCTCTCGCCCTGTTGCGGCGGACAGGGATTGCCAGATCTCCACGCGATGCCCTTCCGGGTCCACGAGATAGAACACCCGGGCATTCCATGGGTGCTCCCGGATCGCCGTCGGATTCAGGCCCATGCGCTCCATTCGCGCCCAAACCGCGTCGATTTCGCTGACCTCCAAGGCGATGGTCATTCCGGACCCGCCGCACCCCCGAATGGTGGCGCGCCGTTCATCGGCGATGCTCAGTCTCGAACCGGCGTTCAAGCGATATTCCACAAACCAGTCCGTGTCAAAAAGGACCGGGAGGCCCAGCCGATCCCGGTAGAACCGGCATGTCTCCTCCCATTTGCTGCAATAGAGGATCGTATTGGAGGTCACGATATGTCTATGCATGGCCTATGGTCTTCTGTCCCGGATGGGTCTGCGAACGAATGGATGGGTGCACGGAAAGCCCGGCATAAGACACGCCGTCTGCCTCGGCTCCCATCCGAATCTCAGTTATCGCTTTGAACGGTTCTCGGGCCGGGTCCGAATCAGCATCCTCGAGTCCCTTGCGCAACCAGAGAGAAAGGTCCTCCAGGAATCGGACAGGGGAAAGCTTTTCGGCTTTACTCGATTATAGGGCGAACCTGAGAATGTTTCAAGATAGCCCTGGTTTCAGGAACCGATTCCAGCACCCCCTTCATGCACCGCTTGCGCAGACGGTACCGCAGCCACAATCCGAACATGACCGTTGCAATGATGTGCTGAGAGGTCAGCAAAATCAAACGGCTCCGGAGATTCCGCATGGCTCGTCCAATGCCGCGCTGGTGGTGAAATGGGGCGAGATTCGCCTTGATTGCTCTTCCTGTATCATTTATGGTATATCATTTCGAAGGGTTAAAGATCAGAAACGGGTCTCCGGGGTATCCCGGCGGCATGACCGTCCGTGGTTGACATGGGATTTTCGAATCAACGAGCGCCAAAGGCGTTGGGAGATCCACCATGAAGCATCACGTCTCAATCGCCCGGCTCTGCCTCGCATGGATCACGGTTTTCCTCTCCATCAGCCTCGCCTCTGCCTCCCAGCGGGGCCTCACCACACAGCCCTCTGTTCTCAATGAGGCCCTGGGCACCTATCACGCCCTCATCATCGGGATCAACCAGTACCGGGAATGGAACCCCCTTCAGACCGCGGTCAAGGACGCCGTCGAACTCCGAAACGTCCTGGTCGAATTGTATGGGTTCGATGAAAAAAACGTCGTGCTTCGAACCGACGAAGAGGCCACGCGTCTTCAAATCATCAGCGACCTTCGAAAACTGGCTGCCAATCTCGGGGAGAGGGACAATCTCCTCGTATACTTCGCCGGCCACGGCCAGCTCGACGACCTCACAGGCGACGGCTACTGGATCCCGGTGGAAGGCCGGCTGACGGATCCGGGCACCTGGATCTCCCAGGCCACGATCAAGGGGATCCTGGGTTCGGAAAAGGCCCGGGCCAAGAATGTGGTGGTGATCGCGGACTCCTGTTACAGCGGGACGCTTCTTCGGGGCGGCCCCTCCATCCTGAAGGTGGAGGGGAGCGCCTACCTGGACAAAATCGCCGAGGCCGCCTCCAAACGCTCCCGGCAGGTGATCACCTCGGGCGGCCTGGAGCCGGTGGCCGACGGAGGCCGGGACGGCCACAGCCTGTTCGCCTATTACCTGATCAAGGCGCTGCGGGAAAACGACCGGGAGGTGATCGACCTGGAAAACCTGTTTCACACCCGGGTCTGGGAGCCGGTGACCCAGATCGGCGGGCAGCGCCCCAATGTGGGAAGGCTCAAGACCCCCATGGACGAGGACGGCCAGTTTGTCCTCATCAACCACGGACTCGAGAAGCGAAAGGCCGTCCTGGCTGCGGAAGAGGCCCGGAAGCGCGAGACCATGGAGGCGCGGGTCCGCGGGGACGCCGAGGAGCGGGAACGGCTGGAGGCGGAAAGGAGACTTTTGGAGGCCGAGCGCAGGCAACTGGAAGAGGAGCGCAGGCTCCTGAAGGAGCGAAAGACCCTGGAGGCCGAGCGGCTGGCCCTGGAAAAGGAAAAACAACTCATGGCCATCGAGGCCGAGCGAAAGCGCCTGGAAGGCGAGAAGGCCCGGATCGGGAAGCCGGTCCCCGAGGCCGAATCCGCGCCCCGGATCACCTCGATCCCCGCCCCCGCCGTCCCGGCCCCGGCCCCGGCCGTGCCCGCTTCCGGCACGATCACCGTGGCCGTGCTCCCCTGGAGATTCGAGTCGAACCTCCACAACCTTACCATGGTCAAGGCGGAACACAGCTTCGATGTCGTCCTGAGGACGCTTTCTGAAAACCGGGTATTCGTGCTGACCCACTCGGCCTATTCCACGGAGGAAACCGCCGCCGGGGACGTTCATGCCGTCTCCCTTTCCCCCGAGGAGGACGGTAGCCTGTGGGTCAAAAAGGGCGCCTTCTCAAGCACCACCCTCAACACCGAGGCTGTGGCCGCCATCGGGCGCCGGCTGGGCGTGGACCTGGTGCTCATGCTCCGAGTCGGTGGCTCATCGTGGTTAGATCTTCGAGTTACGGCCAGCATCATCGACACGCACACGGGCCAGGAGTTCACGGAAACACGGCGAGGCCTCTATTCTTATAGCTACACCGCCAATCTGACTCAAATGACCCAAAACCAGCTTCAGCAATACCTTCGAGAGGTCCAGGAATCGGAACGAAAGCGCCTGGAAGGCGAGAAGGCCCGGATCGGGAAGCCGGTCCCCGAGGCCGAATCCGCGCCCCGGGTCACCTCGATCCCCGCCCCCGCCGTCCCGGTCCCGGCCCCGGCCCCGGCCGTGCCCGCTTCCGGCAGGATCACCGTGGCCGTGCTCCCTTGGCGGTTCGAGTATCAAAACCAGTTTTCCGGGGACATCAATGCGACATACAGCTTCGATATCGTCCTGAAGGCCCTTTCTGAAAATCCGGCATTCGGACTGACCCACTCGACCTACTCCACGGAGGAAACCGCCGCCGGGGACGTTCATGCCGTCTCGCTTTCCCACGAGGAGGACGACAGCCTGTGGGTCAAAAAGGGCTTCTTTTCAAATACCACCCTCAACACCGAGGCGGTGGCCGCCATCGGGCGCCGGCTGGGCGTGGACCTGGTGCTCATGCTCCACACGGCCACCAACGAGACCTTTGTATTCACCCTGATTGAGACAAACACGGGCCGATCGTTCACGGACACACAGAAGATCCAATGGAGGACCTACCTGGGCGATCTGGCTCAAATGACCCAAAAGCAGCTCCAGGAATACCTTCAGAAGAGCATGGAATCGAAGTTCCCCCTGGACGGGAGAATGGGGCCGAGGGAAATGGAAGCGAGCTGCGCCATCATCCTGCGGCCGAATTCCGCGTGACGCGCCAAGGCGGATCACCCATCGTCTTTCTCACAGAGCGCGGGTCCTGATCCCCCTTCATCCGGGCTCTCTCCCACAGACGCGGGTTCATATAGCGTTCTCGTTCGGCAGCCAAACCATCGAGCGACTCTCTGCTTCACCTCCGATCAGGAACCTCTCGGCCCTTTTATCCGTCGTCTTCATACTCCCTGTCTTCGAATGCGAATCCCTTTATTTCAGGAACGGCCTCTTCCGGCCAACTACGGACAAAGGAGATCATCATGGCAAAGACCGGGCCCAAAGTCTCCTCTCCTCACGCGCTTCCTGACCCGCGCGTGGCTCCGAATCCATCCTGTGAATGCGGCGCCGTTTTCCGCCTGCATTCCCGAGGCGCCATGAAGCGATCATACTGGTGGTGTGTGTTGACCTCGATCCTGGTCTTTGCCGTCATGTCGGAACCCGCCACAGGCCTTGCCAAGAACAACGACAAGGAAAAGATGATGTGGCGGGGATTCATCCTCATGGAGGCTATCGAGAAACACGAATACGATATCGAGCCGTCCGAAGACCTGGATTGGCGTCACGGCATGAAGAAACGCTATAAGAGCCAGGTCGCAACGGCCCAGGTCATTTCCGCCGATCCCCTCGGAAGCGGAGAGACCCGGCTCTCGGGAAGGGTCCAGGTGGAGATGCAGGACCATGAGACATTTGGGGTCCGGCCTCCTCCCACCTGGTGCACGCACGGCTGGGTCCTGAATCAGGATACTCAAAAAGCGAACGCCTCCACCATGCTCCAGGACAACCAGGTCCGGATCACCTTCGCAAGGAAGAGCCACGTGGACGCCGCTACGGCCATCCAGCAGGCCATTGAACGGTGCGGCGCCAATCCCGATTGCCTGGCAAAGGTCTACGATCAGTTCAAAGGCGTGATCGACGATCCATCCCCATCCTTTCCCATCAAAATGGTGGTTCAGTGCCGACCATCCTGCCGGGACGTGATCCAGACCCACAGCCTCAGAAAAAGGGGCCGGTATTGCAGGAACGAGGAAACGACGGAGAGGGACGATTCCCGCGATATCACGACCGAACTCTGTCTCCCCATGAACTTTGAGATGGACGGGATGTACTCCCGGGGGGAGAAGGGGGACACCATCACGGCCTTTTTTCAGGATAGCGGCAACAGCCCCCACAAGGCCTTTGACGGCGAAGACCATCCCGTGAACCGGCAGACCCGATGCACGGTCAACCTGACCAACGGGCCGCCCGAGGTGAGGATCTACCGGCTCACGGACGATGCGCCGCCCAAAGACATCACGGACCAGGAGGAAAAGGTGCTGGTGGGGGAAATGCTCAGGCTTCAGGCCTGCGTCGTGGGTACGGGCCTGGGCGAGGAGAGCGATCGGAAATGGGACATCCCCGATGAGACGATCAAGAACTGGGAAGCGGACAGGGATGCGGGGCCGACTCGGAAAGACCTGGAAGAGAAAGATCTCAAAAAGGGGATCATACGTTTTGCCTGCGTTGACGGTGAGCCTGGGGGCAAACACAAGACCGTGACCTTCCATGCGGTGTATGGAACGGCCGAACTGAAAGGGGAGACCCGGCTCAAGGTATATGAGCCGAAGGTGGAGAACGTGGAATTTGAATTCGGCGACTACGTAGGGATCGGCAAGAGACTCGACGGCGGTTGTAACCTGGAACCGGCCAAGGGGGACAAGAGCCTCGGGATTCGATGGAAATCCAGGGTCACGATGCCGAGCGACTTCGAAAGTCGTGCGCAGTGCGTTCAGATGGTTCAGGTGTTCAGCGGGAACAACTGGTTTCTTCAGAGGGTAGGTTTTCCCTTTTACATGTGGGCGGTGCAATACGAGGTCGGGATATTGGATACCTCGTATCCATTCTGCGGGCCTGCCTGCGGCGGCAAGGAGACCGTCATCGAGATGCGGGACAACCCGTGTGCGCCCCTGTCCCTCATGGCGTCGGCATATGTCCACGAACGATTTGAGGCCTATCTGATGTTTCGACCCGGCGCTGTACTGGATGTTCACAGCGTTTGGGTTCCACTGAAACGGGTGGACTGGGCGTGGAAAGGGGCTGTTGTAGACCAGAATCCCTATGACGGAAAGATCAAAGCGTGTGATACGAGCTATGCACTGATCGGAGGTTGCATCCAGCCCCCCTCATCGTATGATCCTCGGGTGCAAGACACGATTCTGTACCCGGAATGGAAAGGATGCTACAATAAAACCAATGAAAAACCCAAATTGACAACCATGGAAACACAAGATCCCAAGACCCGGCCTCCTGCTCAGGCCGGCTGGACGTGTCCCTGAAAATCCACGGGTTCCGGCACGCCATACCCATCAAACGGGATATTCACGAAGGCTTTCATGAATCCCTTTGTGGATTTCGTACCAGAACTCGTAGGCGGCGGCATGCCTGTCCCGAGTGAAATCGTCGATCCAGCGGTCCAGTTCCGGGTGGCTGACCCCGTCCACGTTCTTCTTGATTTTCAGGAACTCGAAGACCACGTCCATGCTCCGCGCGGACTCCCAGAACACCGACGCGTTCCGGCTGGTGATGCGGCCGGCGGTCAGGGAGATGGATCTCAGGAACGCGTCCTTTTCCCCAAAGATGTGCCCCACCATGTCGGGAAGGAGTTCTTCCGCCCAGGCCCGGTGAAACCGGCAGAACCCGAGATTGTCCAGCATCAACTCCTTGAGCATGCGCCGGGCGTTTTCCCTTCCCAGCTCCCGGGGCGGCAGAAAATCCCGGCCGTAGTACATGTAGTATTTACCGGTGATCGCCATGGGCGCGTGGGCGCCGGGTGTCCAGTACTGGTTGGGAACCATCCACCCCTGGCGGGCAAAGGCATTGCATACGAACCGGTCGATCACCTCCCGGCCCTTGTCCCGCGATAACCGGCGGGCCAGTTTCCGGGCCCCGAACTGGAGAGGGATCTTCCCGTCGGGCCGGACCATCTGATCCAGGAGGGCCATGCCCAGTTCGGCATTGTGCATGGAGTCCCCCGTCACATCGAACGCCGCCATGTCCCATTGGGGCGTCCGATCCACACCCAGTTCCCCGGGCGTGAGCAGGCCGTCATCCAGGCAGTCCATGAGCCATGCGAGGGTCCCGCCGACGGATATGGCGTCGAAACCGAGGCGGTCGGCGTGGTGGTTGAGCCGTTCGGCGGCCCGCTGATCGAAGATCCCGCACAACGGTCCCATGGCCTGATACGGTTCGTAATCCTTTTTGTAGATGCCGTGCATCTTTTTGCAGACCGCCGCGCAGGGCTCTCCGCAGGTCCGCTGCTGCTTGGTTTCTATGGTCTCCTCGTTGAACTGCCTGAGGTAGTGATTCCGAATGAAGCGGTCGTGAAGGTCCCGGCGCGCCTCCGGGCTCCAGTAGATGGTGCGGTAATTGAACGCCAGGATGTCGCCGTCCATGGCGGCGAAATTGACACCGAACGTGCCGCCGGTTTGGAGGTCGGGGTCGTAGCGATACTTGGTGGTGGCCTCCATGTCCTTGGCCGCCATCCGCTGGTTGAACTTGTCCCGGAACCACTCGTCCGCCACGGACCGGTCCCGAAAATCATCGTCCACGTGGGTCCCGCCGTAGATGACGCCCAGAAGACCGTGCCCCTGAAGCAGCTTGCTGCCGAAACCTCCCCGTCCGGCCCAGGTATCCACATGGGTCAAGACTCCCTTTTTCACGGGAGCGGACGCGACGGCGCCGAAATCGGTCCACCGGGCCGCGGGCCCCACGGCCAGGACCCGGGGGTCCGTTTCATACCGGTCTCCGAACCGTCCAATGGCATCCTCCATCACGGCATAGACCCCCTGGCGGCCCTGTCCCCAGATCGTTCCGGGTTCCACCGGAACCAGCTCCACCTCGATCTCTTCCCCGTGGTCGCGGTTCAGGTAGAGCAGGGACGGCTGTCGGGCCTTGCCGATCAGGCTCAGCATGTTGATGCCCAGGTTGTCGAAGACCAGGGCCGCCCCTCCCATGGAGGAGATAAAGAACCCGTGCCAGCAGGGGGAGATGCCGGCGAAGATCAGCCGGTTGGATCCGGGAAACACTGAGCCGGCCAGAAGCCCGGCGCCGATGGTCAGGGCGTCATGCTTGAAGGCCAGATGGATCCCCAGGTCCACGGGGCCGAAAAAATCCCCCACCCGGAAGCGCTGCATCCGGTAAAAACCCGTGGCGGCGTCCAGCATCAGCACCTTGAGTTCATGTCTACGGCCCGGCATGGGACTCCCCTCCGTTGAAGGACTCCAAAGGGATGACCAGTTCGATCTCCCGGGCATCGGGGCCTGTCTTCACTCGAAAGCCGAGTTTCTTCCCCAGGGCGAGCATGCTTCGGTTTTCACGCAACACCACCCCGTGCACCCGTTGGTACCCCTGCCTCGCAGCGATCCTGAGGCACTCCTCGAGCAGGGTGGACCCGATCCCTTTCCCATGCCAGGGGTCGCCGACCACCACGGCGAACTCCCCCTGCTCTCCATCCGGGTCACCGATGATCCGGGCCACCCCCAACATCCGCTCGGGCTCGGGATCATCATCCAGGGCCACCAGCGCGATTTCCCGGTCGTAATCGATCTGGGTGAACCGGGCCAGCATGTGAGGACTCAATTCCCGCATATGGCTGAAGAAGCGATAGTAGATGGTCTTTGGCGACAAGACCTTGAAAAACCGCTGAAAAAGAGGTGCATCCTCCGGGCGGACCGGGCGGACGAACAACCGGGCACCCTCTTCGGTGATCCGGTGGCTCTCATCCTCCGCCGGGTACGGGCTGATCACCAGGTGCAGCGGGTACGGGCGCACCGGCTTGGAGACCAGGATGCGGGCGTCCACGGCCACGGCCTTTCCGTCCTTGATCAGAACGGGATTCATGTCCAGCTCGGCGATCTGCGCAAGATCGACCAGCATCTGGGAGAGCCGGATGATCATCTCTTCCAGGCGCTCCATATCCGCCGGGGGGCGATTCCGATACCCTTGAAGCAGGGTCCAGGCACGGGTCTCCTGCATCATGCGCCGGGCCAGCAGCCGGTTCAGGGGGGGCAGGCCCAATGCCCGGTCTTTGAGGACTTCCGTGAAGATGCCGCCCATTCCGAACAGCACCACCGGCCCGAAATGGACATCCCGCTTGGCCCCCAGCAGGATCTCATAATCCGGGCTCGCAAAAAACGGCTGCAGGGATACCCCTTCCATGCGCGCATCGGGCTGGTAGCGGCGGGCCGACTCCATGATTCCGGTAAAGGCCGCCCGGACATCCCCATCCGAACGCAGATCCAGGCGGACGCCGCCGGCCTCGGTCTTGTGCGAGATATCCGGGGACAGGAGCTTCATCACCAGGGGATACCCCATGTCCCGCCCCAGACGGCTCGCGTCTTCCTCGGTCCGGGCCGTTTCCGTCCGGAGCACGGGGAGTCCGTAGGCCGACAGGACATCCCGGGCATCCGATTCGGCCATGAACCCATCCGCGGGCGCGCGGGCCAGGATCCCTTCGGCCTTTTCGCGATCCACGGCGATATCGGGGGGCAGCTTGGGCGGGACCTCCAGAAGGGCCTCCATGCCGCGGGCGTACTCCACCATGTACAGAAAGGCCCGGATGGCCCGCTCCGGCGTGTCGTAGGTGGGGATGCCCGACCGATTGAGAAGGGTTACGGCCCCTTCGATGCTTTTTCCGCCCATCCAGCAGGCAAACACGGGATACCGGCGCTTTTTCATCGTGTCGGCCAGGGTCTCGGCCACCGCCAGGGGTTCTGTGAGGGCCTGGGGCGACAGGATCACACAGATCGCGTCCGTATCCTTTCCGTCGAAGCAGACCTCCAGCGTTCGCCGGAAACGATCCGGGGAGGCGTCTCCGAGGATATCGATGGGGTTGCTGCGGCTCCAGAAAGGCGGCAGGAACTCGTCCAGCCGCTTCAGGGTTTCCGGGTCCAGGGCCGCCGGCTCCAGACCTTTGCGGGCCAGGGTGTCCGTGGCCATCACGCCGGGGCCACCCGCATTGGTGACGATGGCCAGACGGGGGCCGCGGGGCCGGGGCTGCTTGGCCATCAGCTCTGCGCAGTCGAAAAGATCCTGGATCGTGTCCACCCGCACAATGCCGGCGCGTTTGAAGGCGGCGTCGTACACCGCGTCCTCCCCGGCCATGGCCCCGGTGTGGGAGGCTGCGGCCCGGGCCCCGGCCTCGCTTCGACCGGCCTTCAGCACGACGATGGGCTTGATCCGGGAGACCGATCGGGCCGCGCTCATGAACTTGCGGAAATAGGTCAGACTTTCGATGTAGAGCAGAATGCTCTTGGCCGACGGGGCATTCCCTAGATAATCGATCAGATCCCCGAAATCCACGTCCAGCATGGAGCCGATGCTGACAAAATGGCTGAACCCGATATGCTCCTTGAACGCCAGGTCCAGAATGGACGTGCAGATGGCCCCGCTCTGGGAGACAAAGGCCAGCTCCCCGGCGTCGGGCATCTCGGAGGCGAAGCTGGCGTTGAGGTTTCCCCCGGGCCGAATGATGCCCAGGCAGTTGGGGCCCACGATGCGAAGACCGCCGTCATGGGCCGTGACGCGGATCCGCTCCTCGATCCGTTTCCCCTCTTCGCCCACCTCCTTTCCGCCGGCCGAGATGACGATGGCGCCGGCGGTCCGGTTTTCGACGCATTCCTCCACGATATGGGGGACCGTGTGAATGGGCGTCGCAATGATCGCCAGGTCCACCCCCGGCTCCAGATCGCGGATGGATGCCGCCGCGGCCAGTCCGTGAACGGTTTTGTAGTTCGGGTTCACGGGATTCAGGTTTCCCGAAAACCCGCCCTCCACGAGGTTCGTCATCAACGCGTTGCCGATGCTCCCCTTCTTTTCACTGGCGCCCACCACCGCCACACGGCGGGGCTTGAAGATGCGCTCCAGGTTGTATTGACTCATGACGACACTCCTCACAGGATGACTTCATTTCCGTTGACGCCTTCCGCAGGCCCGCCTGCGGAACCCGGATGTTCATGGATGCCGTTCTTCAGGACCCTGTGCCCATGCCGTCATCAAGCAGCTCCGCATCCTCCCTGCGGCACCACGGTTCCATTCCCGGCGTCATCACGGCCGGGCCGCGCCCAGGGAGACCATCCGCACCTCGCATTGGCCGCTCGTGACCTTTCAATACCGCAACACAGCGGCAAGAGGCATTCGATCCGGGACGTCTTTCGGTGGAACCGCATACACCGTGCCCCCCTTGACCAGGGTCTGGATGGCCGTGAAATCCAGAAGGTCCTCGGCGCCGGGTTCGGGGGTTTCGTATGTGGACACCAGGTCTTTCTCCATATCAAAGCGACCCCATACCTGCACCCCGACGGCCACAAAGAGCAGATCGATCCGGCCGTGCTGCGCCGCCAGGGCCGCCTCGGTGACATCGGTCGTGGTCTGTCCGGTCCCTGCCAGTTGCCGGTACCGGGCAAAACCGGCTTCCCGTTCTTCTGCAAATACCGGTTCCACGATGGCCCAGGCCTTCCCGTGCAGTTCTTCGGGCTTCATCCCTTCCGCGTTTCCCGGGATCCCTTCATCCATGAGATGGGGGTAGGTGTTGACTTCCTTATAGAGAGGCAAAAGGGCGTCGACACCGGCCAGCACCAGCGGAGACGGCCCGTTGGGCAGGAAATCGCTCACGTGTTGATCGATCGTGCGGAACCATTGCCGGATGCGCTCCTTGATGTCGTTGCTGATGTCGTGTCCATGGAACATGGCCGGCCGGTTGCCGGACCCGGATGCCGTGCCCGTATGAAACTGGAGCTGCCTTTCCGGAAAGCCGTCCGGAAACGTATCGGAGAGACTCTCAGGCACGTCTTCCAGGTCGATCTCTTCCACCGTGTATCGCGTCCCCTCCAGAAGCCGCACCTGGTTGTGGCTGAGCGCAAGGATACGGAACGTGCTGTCGCTGGTCAGAAACGGCAGCAGCGGTTTCACATGAAAGCGGTCCGAGACCACGGCCAGCTCGGCAAATTCCATGGGCAGCCTGAAAGACCGGAAGAGATCCTCGGAAACGAATACGGCCAGGCCATCGCTCTGGTATCGCCAGAACGCCGGGTCCTGCAACAAACGCTGAGGTTCCTTGAGCAAGTCCCGGACCTGGGTCGATCGCAACCCCTTGGCCTGCAGACGTTCTTCGACCCCACGCAATAGATTCTTGAAACGGATCGGGTTCTGTTCCGTCTCTCGTCCCGCCCGGTGTGCGGGCATATACAGAGAGACACACCAGCCGGGATGGCGGTCGACGAATGTCTGCCGGAGTTGATCGAGAGTGATTCTATCCATAATCAAACCCTCCACGTTTCGTTTGACGGTTTGTCGGTGCTGCGTGGGCCCATCCGCTCTGGCGATCCCTCCTTCCCCGGGCACCATCTCCTCTTCGGGGTCGGGGGTACGTCACTCGATCATGGTTCATTTCATTGGGATAGTGTATCGTGATGGTCCGTTGCGATCAAACGATTTCCGGAAGTCCTGCATGAAATCATCATCAAAATCAGCCCGTTAACCCCTTAAAGCCTCCGGTCCGTCGGTCTTCGACAACGGTCAGCCGGGCCGGAGGTTCGGCTCTTTTCGCCCGAGCGGATCCCTTCCCCAGGGCATTCCAGGGCGGCCGCATCTCGAAGGAAAGGCTCCCCACGGGAGGCGTCACGAGGGGTTGTTCTGAAGGAAAACTCTTGCTCCAGGGCGTTTTCTAACTGCCGACCGCCGATGCTCGAGCCATCTGGGTGGAGAGGAGAGGAGAGGAATGGAGGACTGGGAGTACAGTTCGAACCGACCACCGACCATAGCAGGTCCTTAACGGCGTGTTGAAACATCCGATGTTCACAGGCTGAGGAAAAATGTCCAGATGCAAGGCTTGCGAAATCCCGAGGAATGAGGCGTACAAGCCAGTACGCCGCAGTGACGAGGGATGAGCAAAACGCAGCAGATGGGCGTTTTTCAACGGCCGGTTAACGCACTTCACGAAGCAGATCCGCGATGGACTGTAGATAGGTCTCCATGCCCACGTAGAACAGATCGTTGTGGTTGGCGCCGTCGATGCGCAACAACCGCTTGGTGCCGGATGCACTCGCTGCAAAGAGCGCCTCACCGTCGGTGTAGGGAATGATGTGGTCTTGCCGGGCGTGGATAATCAGGGTGGGGCCGGTAAACTGCCCGATCTTGTCGGTGTTGCAAAACCCCTTGTGCTCCTCGAATCCGATCCGGACCACGTCCACCCCCAACAGACGTAACAGGGGCGCGGTCAGGGCGAAACCGCTTTCAATGATCAGACCGGCGACGGCGTCACCGCAGGCTGCAGCCAGTTCCAGGGCTGGGGCGCTGCCCAGAGAGCGGCCCATGACCATGAGGGGACCGTTGTAGTGGTTGGCCGACAGCCAGGTCCGGGCGTAATCCCGGATCCGGTGGCTGTCGGCCATCATGGCGCTGACCGTGGGGGTGCCGCCGGAACGGCCGTAGCCCCGGTAATCCGCCACCAGAAAATTCATGCCGATGCGGTTGTAGAGGGGCCCCAGATCGTCGTAATCGGCCACGATTTCACCGTTGCCGTGGAAAAAGAGCAGATTGGCGGCCGACGGCGACGCCATGTGAAAGCGGGCCCCGACGGCGATTTCGCGGGCCACGGGGATCATGTGGTCTTTTTCCGTGACTGCGCAATCACCCCATTCGCCCCGCGGGTGGAAAAGAGCGCGGCACACCTCGGGCCGGTCCAACAGCGCATAGTCATGTTCCGGAGTTAGTGTCATTATTCCTTTAAAGTGATAACCATATGTCCTTCCTGTACCTTGAGACCGGCCACGCCATCGGAAAACAGTTTCCAGAAACCCTCCTCGCCGCCGAATTCATTCACCAGATTCCGGTTCTTCAGGTTGCCCAGCCATGCATTGGGTAACGGGATTCCGCCCAGAGAAACCCCCTTCAGCGCGACCACCGGTCTTTCCCTCTCAAACGCGAGCATGACCCCCAGATGGAGTCGCAGTGTTTTGCCTCCGAGGATGAAAACCCCTTCATCCACAGGCACAACCAGTTGGACGCTGATCAGGTTTTCCGAGAGGTCGATCGCAACCCTCCGGGCAACTTCAGGATTATTGGCGATGAGCGCATTCAGTTCCTTTTCCGTAAGGCTGATTTCGCGGCTTGCACCTTTTTCTGTATAGGCCTTTGGTTCAAGGGGGGCGTCCTTGTCCCGTGGTTCGGTTTTGGGCAGACGGGGGTCGCTGGTTGACGTCACGTCCAATTCAGCCAGTTTTGAATCCAGGACCTTCTGTTCTTCGGAGGTCAGGACGGTCGGCGTGAACGTGGAGGCATATATGTAATGTTTCACCCACCAAGCGGTGACAAGGGCCGTGGCCATGACAACCAGCACCACGAGTCCCAAGATCTGCGGAAGGCCGAACCGGGACTTCTTGACCGCAGGCTCGGAAGGATGCTCGCGCGTGTCGTTCATGTCGTTCATAACGCCTCGAGGATGAATCCAATGACGTGTTTTATCATGGTCTCCTATATGGTTCAACATCGTCGGGGTATTTTCGGGGTCGGGTGGGATTCCAACGGTCGCCCCACTGGGGCGATCATCTCTTGGCCATCGACCGAACGCCTTTTCTTAAGTAGGCTTTTCCATACGTACTGTGACAAAACACACCCGGAAGGTTACCACGGTCTCCTTCGTGTTCTTCGTGCCCTTCGTGGTGAAACAGATGCTTCTTATACCACGAAGATCACGAAGTGCACGAAGAGGGGAAGAATACGTCATCGGTTTTGTGGACCCATGCACTGAGCGACCTGAATCGATGAGTTCATGATCCGTGAGTCGGCGGGCTCGTTTCATCCAGGACGTCTCGGATCTTGACGGCCAGGTCTTGCTTTGAGAAGGGCTTCTGAATAAAATTCACACCCTCGTACAGCACACCTCGATGGGCAATGACGTCCGCCGTGTAACCGGACATGAACAAGACCTGGATCTCGGGATAGAGGTCGTGAAGCCGTGCGGCCAGATCGCGTCCGTTCATATGGGGCATGATCACGTCGGTCATGAGCAGGTGAATCCGGCCCGCGTGTTCTTTGGCCAGCCCCATGGCCTCGTCCGGAGTGCCTGCCGCCAGGACCCGGTATCCGAGCCGTTCGAGCATGCGCGTCGTCATTGTCAGGATGGTCTTCTCGTCCTCCACCAGGAGGATGGTTTCGGTTCCCCGCGCGTCAAGTTCCACCGATCTCTTCTTTGGCGCCTGTTCCGTCGCAGCCTCATGCCGGGGAAGGTATATCCTGAAGGTCGTCCCCTGGCCCGGTTCGCTGTAGATGGTGATGAAGCCGTCATTCTGCTTGACGATGCCGTACACCGTGGCCAGACCGAGGCCCGTGCCCTTCCCCTGTTCCTTGGTGGTGAAAAACGGCTCGAAAACCTTGTCCCGGGTTGTCTCGTCCATGCCGCATCCGTCGTCACTGACGGACAGGGAAACGAAATCGCCCGGCACAAAGCCGGCATGATCACGGCAGTAGGCCTCGTCAAAGGTCTTGGTGTCAGTCTCAATGGAAATGGCACCTACATCGGCGATGGCATCCCGGGAGTTCACGCACAGGTTGACCAGAATCTGGTCAAGCTGGGTGGGGTCCATGTACACAGGCCATAGACGAGCTCCCGGATGCCAGGAGATGTGAATATCTTCGCCCATCAAGCGCCGCAGCATCTTGAGCATGCTCTCCACGGTTTCGTTCAGGTCGAGCCGCTTGGGAGCGATGGTCTGCTGCCTGGAAAAGGCCAGCAGTTGCCGGGTCATATCCGCGGATCGCCTGGCCGCCTTCAACACCTCTTCAAGGTCGACCTGCACCCTGTCCGTTCCATCCAGTTTGTCCAGTGCCAGTTCCGTGTAGCCAAGAATCACGCCGAGCATGTTGTTGAAGTCATGGGCCACGCCTCCTGCCAGGCGGCCCACGGACTCCATCTTCTGGGCCTGGATCAACTGCACACGGAGTTTCTCTTTTTCTTCCTCCGCGTTCTTCCGATCCGTCACATCCAGAATGATGCCGTGCCAGAGGGTGCTGCCGTCGTCCATCCGCTCCGGGTGTGCCTGGGACCAGCGCCATCGAAGGCCCTGCCGCGGGAGCATGACTCTGAATTCACAATAAAAGGTCTGAAGGGTGCGGGCCGATTCCTGAATGGCCTCCACAACGTGGTCGTAGTCCTCCGGATGGAGCCGCCCATAGACCGGCGTGGCGTCTTCCCGCACTTCTTCAGGGGTCACTTCATAGATGTCGTTCATCCCGGGGCTTGCGTATGGAAACGCGGAGCGCCCGTCCGGATACAGGCGATACTGGTAAATCACTCCGGGTACCATGCGGGCCAGGTTCGAGAGCAGGTCGTGGCTTTGTATCCGTTGTTCCTCCGCCAGCTTGCGGTCGGTGATGTCCATGATGTTGCCCACGACCTTGGCCACCCGGCCATTCACCCGAACGGCTTCGGCCGTGGTGCGAATCCACAGCCGCCGGCCTTTGGCAGTGGTGAAGGGAAGTTCGAGGTCATAGGGTTCGCCCTGTTCGACGCAGCGCCGGAAGGCCTCCAGAATCACACTCCGGTCCTCCGGGGCGTAACACGCCTGGCTTCTTTCGATGTGCGAAGAAGAGCCCGGCTCGAATTCCTCCGGGTCGAAATCGTGGATGCGATAGGCCTCGTCCGTCCAGCTCATGGTCTGCTTCTCCACGTCCCATTCCCACCCGCCGGTCTTGGCCAGACGCTGGGTGGCTTTCAGAACCCGCTCACTCTCGCGCAGCGCCTCTTCGGCCCGCACCCATTCCGTGATGACTTCGGTATAGATGATAAACCCCCCGATGGAACCGTCGGGCTCATGCCAGGGGCGGCACTCCCAGCGCGTCCACTCCACGGTCCCGTCCTCCCGGGGATACGGGTCCCGATCGGCCCTGGAGACTTCGCCCGCCAGCGCCTTCTGGTGAACGTCCCGCCATTTCCGGGGCAGGTCCGGAAAGACCTCATAGTGATGTTTCCCGATGACATCCCGTTCGCGCACGTTGTACTCGTCCAGATAACGCTGGCTGACATAGATGTACCGCAAGTCCCGGTCATGGACAGCTACGGCGCTGTTGGCATGTTCGATGATATAGCCCAAAAGGTGGCGCGAGTGCCCCAGGGCCTCCTCGGCCCGTTTGCGCTCGGTGAGATCGCGGCTGAAGCAAACGAATTTGCCCCCTGCTTCATCGAGATACGTTACCGAAATTTCAACGGGGAAAACGCTGCCGTCCTTCCGGCGGTGTCGGGCCTCGAACAATTCCGAGCCGTTGGCAATGATGCGCCGTATCCTTTCCTCGGTTTCACCGGGGGCTTCATCGATGTCGATATCGCTGATGTGCAGGCCCAACAGTTCTTCCCGCGTGTAACCCGATGCCTTGCAATAGGCCTCGTTGGCATCCGTGACGAAGCCATGGATATCGATCAACCAGAAGCCTTCCGCCGAAGTCCGCAAGATCGTGCTCAGAAAACGCTCTCGAGTGCGCAGGGTTTCCTCCGCCTCTCTGCCCTCGGCATTCGATTTCTCCAGATCCCGAACCCGCTGCGCCAGTTCTTCGTAACTCGGTTGATCACACATATTGGCCACCTGTGGTTTTTGGATCTTCTGAAGTCGCTCTCTGCAAAAAAACCGGGCTTCCAGCAGAACATTCGATGTCATTGAGTATAATATATGGATATGGAAATTTCTTTTCCCTTCGCCTGAGCGTTTCTGCGAGAGGTAAATGGTTGTTGCCAAACCATCATCCGTGCGTTTCGGCCGTTACTCCTCGGCCGCCGGAATCTCGATCTTATGGGTCTCCGGTTGCAGTTTTCCAATGATGGTCGCGTGATAATGCTCCTCCTGAAGGCCGCGGTAGAGACTGTAGCACATGATCAACAGCACGATGGTAAAGGGCAACCCGGTTGCAATGGAGGCGCTCTGAAGGGCCACCAGGCCTCCTCCCATGAGAAGGGCCGCTGCGCAGACCCCTTCCATCACACCCCAGAAGATCCTCTGGGGAACCGGAGAATCGAGTTTGCCGCCCGAGGTGAGGTGGTCGACCACCAGGGAGCCCGAATCCGAGGAGGTCACAAAGAAAACCGTGACCAGCAGAATGCCGATGAACGAGGTCACGCTCGTGAGGGGGAACTGTTCGAGCATCACGAACAGCGCCGTCGAGACCTCCGACTTCACCGCGGCGCCGATGTCGGCGGTCTTTGTCAGCTCCAGCCAGAGGGCGGAGCCGCCGAATGACGACATCCACAAGAAGGAGAGCAGCGTGGGAAAGACCATCACTCCCAGAATGAACTCCCTCACGGTGCGCCCCTTGGAAATCCGGGCGATGAACATACCCACAAAGGGCGACCAGGAGATCCACCACCCCCAATAGAAGATGGTCCAGGGATTCTGCCAGTTGCTTCCCTCGGCGCCGTAATACGTCTCGACCCAAAAGCTGAGCTGCGGAAGGTTCTGGATATAAAAGCCGATATTCTGCGTAAACACCTTGAGGATATACACCGTGGGTCCGACCACCAGCAAGAACAGCATGAACGCCCCGGCCGTAATCATGTTGGCCATACTCAACATCTTGACCCCTTTGTCGAGGCCGGTGGCAATGGATAACACAGCAAAAAACGTGATGACGGCGATCAGGAGCACGGCAAATTCGGTGGAGACGGGAAAGCCGAAAAGATAGTTCAGCCCGGACGAGACCTGCTTGACGCCCAGACCCAGGGATGTGGCCAGGCCGAACAATGTGGCCAGAACCGACAGGATATCGATAATATTGCCCCAGAAACCATAGATTTTTTCGCCCAGAAGAGGATAAAATATGGATCGTATGGTGAGCGGCAATTTCCTGTTATACGCAAAAAAAGCGAGGGACAAGCCGACCAGGGCGTAGATTCCCCACGGGTGAATGCCCCAGTGATAGTAAGTCAGGCCCAGGGCGACCTGGGCGGACTGGGCCGTTTGCGGCGGGACATCGAACATGGGCGAAGGCGTCATGTAATGAAACACCGGCTCGGCCACGCTCCAGAACATCAGACCGATCCCCATGCCGGCACTGATCAGCATGGAGTACCAACTGAACGTGCTGAATTCCGGCAGGGCGTCCGGACCGCCGATGCGGATCTTTCCATAATCGCTCATGGCGATGAGCACCATGACGATGACAAAGAAATTGGCCGCCAGGATATAGAGCCAGCCGAAGGTGTTGCCGATGCCGTCCAAGACGTTTTGGAAGAAGGCCGCCGACTGCTCCCGGAAAATCACGGTCAGGACGATGAACAGGATCACGAGCCCGCCCGCCACCAGAGAGACCTGGGGATGGAGATCGAATCCGAACCCGGTCCAGTTGTTCTCGCCGGGCTTGTGCCCCAGGGATTCATCGTAGAAGCTGGACGTGGGAACGATCTGAAGCCCTCGAAAGGTCCGGCGCTCGTGAATCGCCTTCTCCTTCTGCTCCTCCCAATGTCGGCGCGCCATTTCAATGGCCTTCTTCTGGTAGGACAGTTCTTTCCTCTTTTTGGTTTTCTTTTTCTTTGTCATGGGCTTTATCCCCTCCAAATAAAATTATCAGGGGTCTACAGTCCTCTATGTATACCATTGATATCGTTTTTTGCACTAAGCTGACGTTTTCGATGTCGGCCGCTCGAATGCCGAGCCCTTGGCTGCTGGGTTCGAGGCCATCTCCGTGGGCTGCGGCCTACGCTTCCCAGATGATCTGGAGAACATCGAAAGGCAGTCCGAAGTCGACGACGCCCTGTATGCCTGGTGCCGGTTGGGCGTAGCCCGGAGTTCTGCGTAAAGGAAATCGTAATGGGGACTTCTGAAACTCTAAAAACCCGCGCCTCGCGGATTTCCGGATTTTTGGGCCTTCAGCGCAGCACCGTCGGCGTGCTGGCCATGGTGGTGCTGGTGGGCATGGGCGAGCGCATGGCCGAGCGCTTCCTGCCCATCTACATGCTGGCCCTGGGAGGCGGGGTGCTGGCCATCGGGCTCTTGCAGGCCATGGACAACCTGCTCTCGGCCCTCTACTCCTTTCCCGGCGGCTACCTGTCCGACCGGATCGGCACCAAGAAATCATTGTTGATCTTCAACCTGGTGGCCATGGCCGGTTTCGCCCTGGTGATTCTGGTGCCGGCCTGGCAGGCAGTGCTCATCGGAGCGGTGCTCTTCATCTCCTGGTCGGCCATTTCCCTTCCGGCCACCATGAGCCTGATGTACAAGGTGCTCCCCCTGAACAAACGCACCATGGGGGTGACCATGCACTCACTGGTGCGGCGCATCCCCATGGCGCTCGGCCCGCTGTTGGGCGGATTCTTCATTGCTGCGTGGGGCGAGCGCGACGGGGTGCGGCTGGCCTTCGGCGCCGCCCTGGTCATGGCCGTGGCGGCCCTGTTTCTGCAGCAATGGATGATCGAAGACGACGCCCCGGACAAGGCCCCTGCTTCCGACGGTTGTACCTTCATACCGGAAAGAAACCCGCTGAAACTGCTGCACCTGATGAACCGGTCCATGAAGGGTCTGCTGGTGTCCGATATCCTGGTGCGCTTCTGCGAGCAGATCCCCTATGCATTCGTGGTGATCTGGTGCATGAAGACCATCACCCAGCCGGTATCGGCCGTACAGTTCGGCCTGCTGACCACCATCGAGATGACCACGGCGGTGCTGGTCTACATTCCCGTGGCCTATCTGGCCGACCGCGGCACCAAGAAGCCCTTCGTGCTGATGACCTTTGTTTTCTTCACCCTGTTTCCCCTGGTGCTCCTGTACAGCCGCAGCTTCGAGTGGCTGGTCCTGGCCTTTGTCCTAAGAGGGCTCAAGGAGTTCGGCGAGCCTACCCGGAAGGCCCTGATCATGGACCTGTCCCCGGATCACTGCAAGGCGGGCATGTTCGGCCTGTACTATCTCATCCGGGATGTTTTTGTATCCTTCGCGGCGTTCGGCGGGGCGTTCTTATGGCAAATCAGCCCGGAGGCGAACCTCCTTGCGGCGTTCATCTTCGGAATTATCGGCACGATCGGATTTGCGATCTTTGGCCGCGATGTACCGCTGACCCATTCGGGAGAAAGCGTTAGATGAAACCAGGAACGATAACAGCCACATTCAAGGAAGCCGTCACATTCTGGGCCAAACTGGGCTTCATCAGCTTCGGCGGCCCGGCCGGCCAGATCGCCATCATGCACCAGGAGGTGGTGGAGAGGCGAAAATGGATCGGGGAAAACCAGTTTTTACGCGCGCTCAACTTCTGCATGCTGCTGCCCGGACCCGAGGCCCAGCAACTGGCCACCTACATCGGCTGGCGGCTGCAGGAGTGATCTGGAAGCTTTTTATCTAAAAAGAAACAAATCGGAGAGACACCATGACATCCACCATGGATACCAAAGACCCCAAAAAAGCCTTTCGAACATGAAGAACCAATAATCTTTTTGGAAATGCGCAGCAAGGCGGATTACCAGGCCAATCCAAATACCATCAAGGGCTACACCCTTTCCACCCTTGAGGAGCGCATAACCGTTCTCTTTCTCCCGCAGTTAACCGAAAACTTTCAATTTCAATGGGTTATCAAAGATCAGGACACTTCCGTTGAGGCGGAAGCGGCGTTGAGTCACATTTCCGGACACCCAGTTCGGCCGTGCGTGTCGTAAAGCATGTCGCAAAGGTGTCGCAAACATTGTCACCAACCTGTCGCAAAGATCAGTCGCTTTCTGCCAGCCGGTAAATCAGATGGTGGGTTCCGCCTTTTGTGACGATTAGTCCCCGTTCCACCATCGCTTTCAGGTCGCGCTGCAGAGAGCGCCGATTGACCTCGGGGCAAAGACCCTCGAAATCCCGGATGGTCAGGCTGCCGTGTTCCAGGATGTGGGCGAGGGCTTTGCCTTGGCGGTTCGAAAGTCGGTGCTCTTTGACCAGCACGTCACGTCGGATGGCCTTCTCGCCGCGCTCCCGGACTTCGGCAAGCTGGGTGCTCAGGCCATCGACATAAAATTCCAGCCAGCCGGTCATGTCCATGCCGGCTTCTCTTACGCCTTGGATGGCCTGGTAAAAAGCGGGGCGATCCCGGTCGTAGTATTCGCTGATCGTGAATATGGACTTGAAGGTTTTTGGCATTCTATCCCTCGTTCTCACGATCCTCCCACGTTGTTTTTGCCTTCAACTCCTCGATGACGAACCCGTCGGCCGGCAGCGCGACATCGTCCTCAAAGGCCTGCCGAAAGGCCCAGAGCTGCTCATCATCACCGTATGCATCGACGGTGATCTCTGCGATCATCTCATCCAACTCGTGGAGTACCTTACCCTGTTTCGGGCTTCTCGTGCTCATCCTTCAGGGATCCTTCCAGATGCCGGCCTTTGCCAGTCGTTGAATCAGGGCCTTTCGCCGCGTGTGGCCGGCCATGAAGGTTTTCAATTCGTTTTGGAATTGCTTCCGGGTCGCGTACAGGTCATAGGCCTCGGAGATGTCCACAAGGGCACGGCAGGCCTCGTCATACCCGCGCCCCGCTCCGCGCTCGACGGGTTCCCGAACCGATTCCCAGGCCCTGGGAAAATCGTCGGACAGGTCCTTCAGATAGGCCTCACGTTCCTTTCGGCGATTGACCTCCCGTTGCTCGCGGTCGTGTTTTTGCTTTTCCAGCCGGATTTGGCGGGCCTTTTCGGCGTTCTGCCGCAATTCTCCCAGGGTGCGCCGGGGCGCGCCGGCCCCATCCGGCTGAAGGCCACGTCGCCACGCCGCGAACCGGTGCTTGATGGACCGTTCGGCATGCTGCCCCTTGCCTTCCAGCATGTGCTTCAGTATCGAATTGACCTCATCCCGGGGCAGGGCATCGATCCACGTATTCATGTCCTGAGGCGAAATTTCCACCTCCGGAATCGCCGGGCTCCCCATGCCGGGCCTGCCAGCAGGTCCGGGTCCACCTCGAGAAATTCGTAATACTGGTATTCGCTCATGGTTTCAGTTCAACCTTTATTACAGCGGTATTGATCCGGCGGCGGCTGGAGTGGCTTTTACGAAATCGTCAAGCTTGTCCTTACCGGCAAGCGCAATTTTGAGTGTGTTGGAAATGATGTTGGAAGGTTTATAGACATTACGCAGCCGATGGGCTTCGTCGATCACCACCAGATCCCAGGGAACCGAATGAACGTCCTCGGCCTTGTTCTTGGCAAAATGGTAGGAGCAAATAATAATGTCAGGCGCTTCAAAAGGACGCAGGGCACCTTGTTTGGATGCGGCCTTATAAGATTTGGTTTCCAGCAACCGGCAAGGCAGAAAAAATTTTTCAGTCAGCTCCTGGTACCACTGTTTGCGTAGATTGGATGGCGTGATGATCAAGATTCTTCGCTTTCGCTCGGCCCATTTTTGCGAAAGCACCAGGCCGGCCTCGATGGTTTTGCCCGGCCCCACCTCATCGGCCAGCAACGCACCTCTGGAAAGCGGCGTGTCAGCTCATGGGCGTAATACTTGGCCTGGTAGTCGGTGAGGCTCAAAGCTTCAGCTTCCCCTTTTTGATCATTTTTGCGCAAAACGTTTCGAACTGCGCCTTGGCGAGTTGGGAAGGTTTGACTTGCGCGTTCTCCCAGCGATTGACCGTGGCAAAACTGACACCCAGTTCGCGGGCCAGCCCCTCCTGGCTCAATCCCAATTGTCTGCGGACTTCCTTGAATAATGGGGGAAGATCCTTTTTGTTTGGCTGCATCATGCGTCCCTTTGAATTTGCTTGCGCGAATCTCGTCCTGGAAGAGTTATTGCATGTTATAACAGGTGAGATGTAGGAGCAACAAAAAATTGTTGATTCCGAGTACCATTTGGGCAACCCAATGCAACCGGGCTGTTGTAACAAGACGACTCGAAAAACGGAGAACGGGAGAATTCCGAGCCCGTTTCGGGGCACAGAACCAATTTTCGAACTCGAAATGCTGGGATGTACAAAAAGCAGCGGGTTTTAGGAGAATAGAGAACGCGGGAAGTGATGTCTGTGACTTCACAACCTTTTGAAAATACGACCTTTAGAAAAACGCCCCGCCGGACTTACGGCAGGGCGTGGATTCTCTGGCTCCTCGGGTAGGACTTCCTTCGCTTTGCTCAGGACAAGCTCACCCAAGGCCATGGTCAAAAAAACGCCCCGCCGGACTTGCGGCAGGGCGTGGATTCTCTGGCTCCTCGGGTAGGACTCGAACCTACAACCTAGTGGTTAACAGCCACCCGCTCTGCCGATTGAGCTACCGAGGATCATATCCCTGACCCCGCAGGCTGAATGGTGGAGGGACCTGTGGAATCCGGAATAGAAAGGATTTTACTACCATTCACCCATTGGTGCGTCAAGAGAAAATCTCTCCAGTGCCCGTTGGGGTTGACAGCACCGGGGGGTGTGATATAAGTCGCCACAGGTCTGGAGGGCATGTGATCTTTGTGACGCCGCGAAAAGACACCAAGCCCGAGACCGCCATGCCGGGGCCGGAGCGCCCCGTCCATGGGAAAGCACAACGGAATGCCTTGAATGGCGCCGCCTGGATCCTTCGCAGGTGTGACCGGGACGGCCGAAACGCATGGCAGTGTGTGCGCCGGGACACGGAAAACCGTGGGCGCATTCCGCTGGCCGACAGGCAACGCTTTCGGTCGTATGCAGCACCAATCCGGTCCTTCGGTATTCCGAGGGACCTTTTTTTTGGCCGGTGCGGTTCAGGACAGAGATGGGGCGGAATGCGGCAACATCGGTTCGGGAGGGTGGAATGGAACAGAAAAAGGTGACGATCGCAGGGCTTCAGGCCAAGAAGGATGCCGGGCAACCCATTACCATGATGACGGCCTACGACTACCCGAGCGCACGGCTCGTGGACGAGGCGGGCATGGACACGATCCTGGTGGGGGATTCCCTCGGCATGGTGGTCCTGGGGTACGACTCCACGGTCCCCGTGACCATGGACGAGATGATACACCACTGCAAGGCCGCCCGAAGGGGCACGCAGAAGGCGTTTTTGATCGGGGACATGCCCTTCATGTCCTACCAGGCGAACCTGGACACGGCCGTGGAGAACGCCGGCCGGTTCATCAAGGAGGCCGGTTGCGATGCGGTGAAGCTGGAGGGCGGGTCCGACATGGCCCCCGTGGTCCGGGCCGTGGTCCGGGCCGGCATTCCGGTATGCGCCCACATCGGGCTCACGCCCCAGACCGCCACCATGCTGAGCGGATTCCGCGTGCAGGGCAAGGACGCGGAGAGCGCCCGGGCCATGGTGCAGTCGGCCAAGGACCTGCAAGAGGCCGGCGCGTTCATGATTGTCATGGAATGCATTCCCGATACCCTGGCCTCACGGATTACGCAGGAGCTTCGCATCCCCACCATCGGCATCGGCGCCGGAGTCGAGTGCGACGGCCAGGTCCTGGTGTACCATGACCTGGTGGGGCTCTTCGAGCGGTTCACGCCGAAATTCGTCAAGCAGTACGTGAACATCTCCCCCCTGATCCGGGAGGCCCTTCAGAAGTACAAGGCCGAGGTGGAACAGAGGACCTTTCCGGGACCGGAGCACTCCTTCACCATGAAGGCCGAGGAAGCGGCAAAGATCTGAGCAGAGGAAGATTCATGGAGTTTCTGATCGTTGGCCCGGGAGCCATGGGGTGCCTGTTCGGGGCCCGGCTACAGAAGGCCGGCCTGGATGCGGCCCTTCTGGATTACCGGCCGGAGCGGGCCGAGGAAATCGACCGGCGTGGCATTCACGTGGAGGGGGTGGGCGGGGAGTTCCATGTCCGCGTTCCGGCCACCGTGGGATCCGTGCCCGGATCGCCGTCCTTTGTGCTCATCTGCGTGAAATCCAATGAAACCGCCGCCGCGGGCCGCGCCGTTCGGGACCTTCTGTCCAACAAACCGGTGGTGGTAACCCTGCAGAACGGGATGGGCCACATGGAGACCCTGGGTGGGCTTTTCGGGCCGGACCGGGTCCTGGGCGGGGTCACGTCCGAGGGGGCCACACTCCTCGGAGTGGGCCGGGTCCGCCACGCGGGCCGCGGGGAGACCGTTCTCGGCCCCGGGGGCAAACCGGGCGGCCCGGCCGAACGGCTGGCCCAGGCCTTCAACCAGGCGGGATTCACCACACGCTGCGTGGAGGATGTGGAGAATCTGATCTGGGGAAAGCTCATGGTGAACGTGGGCATCAACGCGCTGACGGCCATCACCCGGCTTCACAACGGACGGCTTCCGGACGTGCCCGGGACACACCGCGTCATGGAGATGGCCGTGGCCGAGGCCGTGGCCGTGGCCGAGGGCCGGGGGATTCGGCTCCCCTACGACCTGCCCCTGGAACGGGTCATCGAGGTCTGCCGGGCCACGGCGGAAAACGTCTCGTCCATGCTCCAGGACGTGCTCAAGGAACGGATAACGGAGGTGGACTACATCAACGGGGCCATTGTGCGGGAAGGGGAGGCCCTGGGAATGCCGACTCCGGCCAACACCATCCTCACCTGTCTTGTGAAGGCCCTTCAGGAAACCTACTCCGAGCGGATCTCGTAGGCCCCGAGGGTCCGCAGCCCTCGGGAGGGCCGGCGGTCCGCTCAATGTTCGAAGCAGACCTCGATGGTGAACCCGCCGTTCTCCGTCTCGAATGGAATGGCGATAACCGGGTGGCTCGTGATGTGGCAAATCTGGTGGCCTTTTCCCATGATCACGGACGGAATGGCCGCCTGCAGGGGACGCCCCATCCCCTCCAGGACCTGTCTGGCCTGACCCGAGATCATGTTGGAGATCTCCCCCACCGCGTCGCCGATCTCATCGCCCATGGTCGTGACCTCTTCTCCGAACATCTTTGTCACGATGGCGAGAATGCTCTCCTCGGAAAAGCTGACGGATATGGTGCCGCTCATCTCCCCGGTGAGCCCGATCAGGCCGGAGACGTCCCCCCGGGCCGTCTTATCCTTTTTGAGGTAGGGCTTTCCGGCAGACACCTTGGTATGGGCCAATGTGTCCAGGACATGGAGCGTGGCGGTTATAAACGGGTTGATGTATTGAACATCCATGCCATTTCCTTCCATTACGACTTGAGCGGCGAGAGCCGAAGGCGCCATTCCTTGCCGTCCTCGGGTTCCAGGACACGGGTTTCCTTGATCTGAATCCCCTTGTGTCCTTCCGGAAGGGTAAGGCCGGTGTTCCTCGCCTTGATGGTGGTGTAGGGAAAGATGTTCCCGTGGACCTTCACCACGGGAATGGGTGCTTCTCCCCGAGCCCATTCGGCCAGGTGTTCGATCTCGCCTTCCAGGGTCTCGATCCGGGCTTCCATCTCCCGGATCTTCCGGGTGTTTTCAGCCACGGCCTCGTCGATGCCGTCTTCCTTGGTGAACAGTCCTTCCAGGGTCGCTTCGCGGCCGCGGAACTCCTCCTCCAAGGCCTCCACAAGCCCTTCGGCCTTCTGGAGGAGGACCTTATCTCCGCCCTGCCGAATCTCTCCCATTCTCTCCTGAAGCTGCCTTTTCTTCACCATGCACTGGTCCTGCTTTTGGGCTATTTCTCCCAGTTGAAGGGCAACGGCATTCTTTTCGGCTTCGAGGGCTTCGCTTCTTTCCAGGTGTGCCTTTTGAATCTCCCGAACCTCCTCGATCCGGGCCTGGATCTCCTGAATCTCATGCTTGACCCGATCATCCGTTCCCACGGTCAACACGCAGGGATTGGAAGCGCTGGAGCCCACCTGGAGCGTCTCGATCCCCTTCTTGGCCGTCACACGCGAAGCGAGGACAGGTCCGTTCTTGACGACAAAGGCCCCGCTCGTCTCCACGTCCGAGTCGATGGCCTCCTTATCCAGGACCACGTTTCCAAAGGCCAGGACTCGCGTCTTGTGCAGGTACCGGGCACGAAGGTTTCCTCCGATCCGGATGGTGGCCCCGATCACGCCGCCGGTGACGATCACATCCCCACGAATATCGATATCCGCCCCGACGATTTCATTGGCGGTGAGGCTTCCGCCGCGCACGCGAAAGCCCTTGTTGACGGTGCCGTTCACGTGGATATCCCCCTCGAAGTCCACGTGACCGGTCTTGAGGTCCACGTCGCCGGTGATCTTGTGCTCGGAAAAGACAAAGATCTTGCCGTCGGCGCTGATCTCGGGGCGCCCACCCGCCTCGGCGAAAAGCCGAAGGCCGTCGTCCGAGACCGTCGTACCCTTGCCCTTGCGAAGTTTCAGATTCCGCGGTTTCGGCGGGGCGATGGGACGACCCGTGACGGTTGTGCCGGGAGTGCCTTCCTTCGGAGGGATCCGTTCAGCCAGGAGATCGCCGCTCTTCACCTGGGGGATCTCTCCCTTGTCCTTGAAATCAATGTTGCCGCCCTCGTTGATCGTGCCGACCTTCAGAGGATCCGTGTCGAAGTGATGCCGGATCTCCGCGTCCTTTCCCGGCTCGGGCGGGGTGCCCTCGGCAATGGTGAAGGACTCGCCGGTTCTGGCCTCTTCATGGAGAAAGGCCTCGATCTCCTCGTTCGTGATCAGGCCGTAGGAAATCTCGTGGGTTCTGAGAAAGACCCGCAGACCCTCCGCCGTGATGGTCTCGGGTATGGGCCGGGTCGGGGTGACCGTTGCGGCCAGGCCGTCGGAGGACACATCGACCCGGAAGAGATCGGCGTAAAGCTCGGCGTCTTCCCAGGAACCGGAAGCGGGGCCCATTGTCTCGGCGGTCTCCGGAGCCCCTTCCCTGTCCGGGCCCTCTTGGGGAGAGGCCAGCCGTCGTTGTCGTTCCAGGATGGCGTCCCGCTGCTCCGCCGTCAGGAGGCCCCGTTCCACCAGCACCTCTCCGATCAGGCGGACACTCCGCTCCTCCTTGAACAACCGCTCCTGCTCTTGCAGGGCTGCCTCCACATCCTCACCGGAGACAAAGCCGTTTTTCGCGGCCATGGCTCCGAACTGCACGTCCAGCTTGCGCGCATCCATCATCGTCTGGACGGATAGGAGAAAGTCCAGTTGCTTCTGCGTGATGAGTTCTCTCCGCAAAAGGACCGAACCGAGAAGGGACTTCTTCCCCTCGCTCCTCTCCCGCCGCTGCTGGGCCAGGGCCTCTTTGAGCTGCTCCGTGACCACGAAATGGTACTTGAGGGCCAACCTGCCCAGCACCAGGCAAGCGTCTTCTTCTGCCGCTGGTCCGGCGGCGGGCGGCGAGGTCTCCTTGGATGGAGGCGCAGCCTCGATGGAGAACGGCTTACCGCAGCCCTTGCAGGTGAGCTGTCTGCCCCGGCTCTCAGCCGGGATCCGGTAGCCTTTTCCGCAGACCGGACAAGCGACCGTCAGAAGGCTGTTTTGATCCGATGGGGTCATGTAGGCAACACGTACCGGTCGATGCCGGACGCTCCAGGGACGATTTCATGGCGCACAAGGGCAATCCGCTGACGCTGAATCCCACCCCACGTGCGATCGCCGTTGAATACCGCCCCGCGGTTGAAGAGAATTCCCCAATAATATCCATTGGTTTTCAAGGGGATTCGGGTGGCCGCGATCCTTGGGCGCGGCCACCGCCAACGGACCGGCCCATAATATTTGCAAAAAGCATACCTGTCAAAAGCTTTATTATTCCCGCAGGTTGTCGTACCGCCTTCACCGCGGGCTTGTGAAAAGATTCTTTTGACACTCAACCCCTCCTGTGCTAAACGATATCGTCCTGTCAACACACTATCCTGGAGGTTCACCCATGTTCGAAATTCTGAAGCGTCAGGAACTGGCCAACGGCACGGTGGTCTTGAACGAGATCAGCGCGCCGAAGATCGCCGCCAAGGCGAGGCCCGGGCAGTTCGTCATCCTGAAGGCCAATGAGACGGGAGAACGTATTCCTCTGACCATGGCGGATACGGATGTGAAAAAGGGCACCATTACCATCATATACCAGGTCGTGGGGAAATCCACAGCGCTTTTCAAGGCCCTGCAAGTCGGGGAGAAATTCCAGGACATCATCGGTCCCCTCGGTCAGCCGACCCACCTGGAAAAGTTGGGAAAGGTCGTCTGCGTGGGCGGTGGAACGGGTGTGGCGGTCCTGCATCCCATCACCCGGGGGCTGAAAGAGGCCGGCAATCACGTCTACGCCGTGATCGGGGCCCGAAACAAGGACCTCCTTATTCTGGAGGACAAGATGAAGGCGGCGAGCCACGAACTCGTGGTCTGCACGGACGACGGCTCCTATGGGCGTCATGGATTCGTGACCGAGGCCTTGAAGGACCTCTTGGAAAAGGAGGACATCAAGCTCGTGGTCGGGATCGGACCGGTGCCCATGATGAAGTTCGTCTGCAAACTCACCGCGGAGTACGGGGTGAAGACCCTGGTCAGCCTGAATGCCATCATGGTGGACGGGACGGGCATGTGCGGGTGCTGCCGGGTCAGCGTGGGTGGCGAAACCCGGTTCGCCTGCGTGGACGGTCCGGAGTTTGACGGCCACAAAGTCGATTTCGACGAACTGGCACAACGTCTCGAAGCCTACAAGGAACAGGAACAACGCGCCTACGAGAGATACTTGGACGAATGCAAGGCGGGTTGAGACGTCTCACGATATCAGGGTCGGAGGGCAACATGGCGGAGAAATCCAAGGATAAGGAAAAGATTCCCAGGCAGCAGATGCCTGAGCAGAAACCGGAAGTGCGGAAACGGAACTTCGAAGAGGTCCCCCTCGGATTCACCGAAGAGATGGCCATGAAAGAGGCGGAGCGATGCCTCCAGTGTAAGAAGCCGTCCTGCGTGGACGGATGCCCGGTCTCCGTGGACATCCCGGGCTTCATCGCGCTGATCAAAGAAGGGGACTTCACCAAGTCCATCCGGCACGTGTGGGAGCGGAACAGCCTGCCGGCCGTCTGCGGGCGCGTCTGCCCCCAGGAGGCCCAGTGCGAGGGAAGCTGCATTCTGGGGAAGAAGGACAACCCGGTGGCCATCGGCTGCCTGGAGCGGTTCGTGGCCGATCGCGAGCGCAATCAGGGCACCGGCGAGCTTCCTCCGAAGGCCGACCCGACGGGCAAGCGCGTGGCCGTGGTGGGATGTGGTCCGTCGGGACTCACCGTGGCGGGAGACCTCATCCTCAAGGGCCATAACGTGACCATCTTCGAGGCCTTTCACAAACCCGGCGGCGTCCTGGTCTACGGCATTCCGGAGTTCCGCCTCCCCAAGGAAATCGTCTATTCCGAGGTCAACTTCCTGGAGCGGCTGGGTGTCAAGGTGGAGTGCAACATGGTCGTGGGGCGCACGGTGAGCGTGGACGAACTCCTGGAGGAAGAGGGCTTCGACGCCGTATACGTCGGCGTAGGCGCCGGCCTCCCGCGTTTTCTGAACGTTCCCGGCGAGAACCTGATCGGCGTTTACTCGGCCAATGAGTACCTGACGCGCGCCAACCTCATGAAGGCCTACCTCTTCCCGGAATATGACACCCCCATCGCCCTGGGCAAGGACGTGGCGGTCTTCGGGGCCGGGAACGTGGCCATGGACGCGGCACGGACCGCCATGAGGCTCGGGGCGGATCGGGTGCGCATCGTCTACCGCCGGTCCCGGGAAGAGATGCCGGCCAGGGCCGAAGAGATCCACCACGCGGAACAGGAAGGGATCGAGTTCCACCTGCTCACGGCGCCTACCCGTCTCCTGGGCGACGACCGGGGCCGGATCATGGGGATCGAATGCCTCGAGATGGAACTGGGCGAACCCGACGATTCCGGCCGCAGGCGCCCGGTTCCCAAGGAGGGATCCAAGTTCAAACTCGATTGCGACTTGGCCGTGATCGCCGTGGGCGCCGCCGCCAACCCCCTGCTTACCCAGGCCACCGAAGGATTGGGCATGAACAAGTGGGGCTACATCATCGCAGACCCCGAGACCGGCAAGACCACGAAAAAGGGCGTATGGGCCGGTGGGGACATCGTGACCGGCCAGGCCACCGTCATCCTGGCCATGGGTGCCGGACGCATGGCCTCCAACTCCATTCACGACTACCTGACCTGGGGCTGGTAGACGAACCGGCCCGAAGGTCGTTTGCAGCAAAAAGGGAGGCGGAAACGCCTCCCTTTTTTTGTGCTTGAACCACGACGAAAGCCGCGGCTTAGTAGGCTCCTTTGACGAAGGAGGGACACCCGTGCCGGGGTTATCCAAATCGCTATCGGGATCGCTATCGAAATCGGCATTCCACGAGATCGGCAAACCAGCCAGGTGACGCGCAGGGTCTCTCCCTGAGCAGGCGTTTCCAACCATGCGGTGACAAAACACACCCGGAATGTACCCACGGCCTCCTTCGTGTTCTTCGTGCCCTTCGTGGTGAAACAGGTGATTCTTATACCACGAAGATCACGAAGAGGGGGAACAAGACGTAATCGGTTTTGTGGAACCATGCACCAAGCGATGAGAAAGATGGAGTGATTTCTGGACGAACCACGATTTCGATCCCGATTTCGATAGCGATAGAGCCAGAACCTGTAAAGACGAGCTCCTTTGCCGGGGGAGGAACACCCGTGCCGGGATTATCCAAATCGCTATCGGGATCGCTATCGAAATCGGCATTCCACGAGATCGGCAAACCAGCCAGGTGACGCGCAGGGTCTCTCCCTGAGCAGGCGTTTCCAACCATGCGGTGACAAAACACACCCGGAATGTACCCACGGCCTCCTTCGTGTTCTTCGTGCCCTTCGTGGTGAAACAGGTGATTCTTATACCACGAAGATCACGAAGAGGGGGAACAAGACGTAATCGGTTTTGTGGAACCATGCACCAAGCGATGAGAAAGATGGAGTGATTTCTGGACGAACCACGATTTCGATCCCGATTTCGATAGCGATAGAGCCAGAACCTGTAAAGACGAGCTCCTTTGCCGGGGGAGGAACACCCGTGCCGGGATTATCCAAATCGCTATCGGGATCGCTATCGAAATCGGCATTCCACGAGATCGGCAAACCGGCCAGGCGACGCGCAGGGTCTCTCCCTCGGATCACGAGTCACGGCCCTTATCCACGAATCACGGCCTATATGGCCGGCACAAACACATGCTCTCGGTAGTAGGCGAGTTCCCGGACCGATTCGCGAATGTCCTTGAGGGCCAAGTGGTTGTTTTCTTTGTGGAAGGCTGGAAAAGCCGGATACCAGAGCCGGACCAGTTCCTTGATGGTGCTCACGTCGATGTTGCGGTAGTGAAGAAACGACTCGAGTTCCGGCATGTGCCGGATCAGGAAACGCCGATCCTGCCAGACCGAGTTGCCGCAGAGGGGCGAGGTGTTGGGTCTGCAGTGGGTTTTCAGAAACGCGAGGGTGGCCTGCTCCGCACTCCGGGTATCGTGGGTCGATGCACGGACGCGGTCGAGCAGACCCGATGCCTTGTGGTGCGTGGCGCTCCACTCCTCCATGGCTTCCAGGACCGGGGCGGGGTGACGAATGGCGAGATTGGGTCCCTCCTCCAGAATGTGGAGTTCCCCGTCCGTGACCAGGGATGCGATCTCCAGGATGCCTCCCCGATCGGGATTCAGTCCGGTCATTTCCAGGTCGATCCAGATCAGTCGTTCACTCGTCATACGACCTCTTGTGGCCCTTGGCAGGCGGGTCAGCGGGGTTCCATGTCCACGGACAGACCTTCGGGCGTCTCGCGAATCATAGCCGATACGCCTCTACCGCTCTCCCGCAGGTCCAGGACCAGTCGCAGTTTCCCGGGGTGATGCCCGATGCGGATTCTCTCCACCGGAGAGCCGTCCAGCTTTCGGGCATGGAACCGGGGCTGTTTCCAGAGGCCGGGCAGGTCGATCACCAGTCTCGGCGGGTCCTCCATGAAGAAATGCCGGTGTCGCTCGATAGGACCGTCCGAGATCACGTCGATTCGAAGCCCTCCCGGTCCGTCAACGGCCTTCACGTCCTCGATGGGCCGCACAGGGCCGTCGGTCTCCGGGGCCGCCGCCTCTTTGGCCACGGCAGAGGCGGGGGCGGGCCTCCCGGGCTGGGATGCCCGCTCTGTCTCCCCCGGAAGCCAGACGCGGTAGGATCGGGCCTCTTTCGGGACATAAAAGGAAAGGCTTCGCATCTCTCCGGCGACCGTTCCCTCGGCCGATTCGTCGATGAACCGGGCGTCCCCGCCCACGGGCACCCCACCGGGCCCCATAAAATCGATACAGACCTTGAAGCAGGGCTTGCGCCGGCGCTGTTCGGACGAATTCAGGGCGCCCGTGTTCTTGAGCACGCGGGCCACGGCCTCCACCCGGCGGCCGTAGCGGTCTTCGTCCTCCTGGACCGCCAGGAGTTTCAGGCAACCGTTGTTGCCGAGCCCTCGTTCTTCCATCCCCTCGGCCCGGCTTTGGACTTCCCGGCGGACGGCCTCCCTCAGGGCATCCGGATCCACGCGGATCTCCACGGTCTCACAGAGGGTCTCATCCGTCTCCTCGTGTTCGAGGACCCGCACATCCTTTACGTGGGCGGAAAGGATCACCTGAACCAGGTCATCGGCCCGCATCCATGATCCGGAAACCGAGGCCTCGTCCAGGACTCCGGTCTCTTCGAGGGCCTTCCGTATGGCCAGGGAGTGAACCAGGAGACGGGCCTCTTCCACGGAGCGATCCCTTCCGACGGAGAGGCAGTGGCGGCCTTGAACGGGTACCTCCTCTGCGAGGCTGAGCACCGGAAGGCTGAGCAGGGCGGCCACCAGCCCACAGATCCATTTCATGGAAGATCCTCTCGTGAAGTCCGGCAAAGACGTCTCAAAGGCCCCGGCCGTAGGGGGTTGCCGCGAAGTCCGTTCAGCATAGGACAACGGCCCATGGGGGTCAATGTCAAATTCCCCACACGGTACCGCGTAAAGAAACGGAGCGGATTCATCCGGACCCTTGAAAAGGCTCTTTGTGTGATTATGGTTTGATATTGGCTTGAAAACAGTGATAAGATGGGTTTCTTGTGTAACGGCGTTGTTGCGGGCGGGAGTTCCCGTGGGGACCGGGCGCTCATCCGGTTTCCATGACTTCAGAAGAGAGAGGGTGCGCCGCAGTCCGCTTTTTTCGCACACCTCAACGGGGCGTGCTCCGCTCAAGACTCGGCGATCCACGAGGTGACGAGTTCCATGGCACAGAGAGAGACCATTCGAATCGCGCTGGCCGGTGTGGGAAACTGTGCGGCATCCCTCCTTCAGGGAATCGAGTATTATCGGCGGAACAAGGATCGGGACGGGCACCTCGGGCTGATGCACTACGACCTGGGCGGTTACCTTCCGCAAGACATCGAGGTGGTGGCCGCCTTTGACGTGGACAGGAGGAAGGTGGGGAAACGGGTGGACCTGGCCATCAACGCCCGCCCCAACTGCGCCTATCCGATTATCAAGAAGATCTCCCCGTCTTCCGCCGTGGTTCACATGGGACCCGTCCTGGACGGGGTCGCCAGCCACATGAAAGACCACCCTCCGGAACGCACGTTCCTGGTGGCCCGCAAGAGGCCCGTGGACGTGGTCCGCGTGCTGCGGGACTCCGGCGCCGAGATCCTCATGAACTATCTGCCGGTGGGATCCGAACAGGCCACGCGGTTTTACGCCGAGTGCTGCCTCGAGGCCGGAGTGGCCTTGATCAACTGCATGCCGGTGTTCATCGTCTCGGATCCGGCCTGGGCCCGGCGATTCGAGAAGCGGGGCCTCCCCTGCGTGGGGGACGACGTCAAGAGCCAGATCGGGGCCACCATCATTCACCGAATCCTCACGCGCCTCTTCACGGATCGCGGCGTCCGCCTGGATCGAACCTATCAGCTCAACACGGGCGGGAACACGGACTTCCTGAACATGCTCAGCCAGGAGCGGCTCGATAGCAAGAGAATATCCAAGACCGAGGCCGTTCAGAGCCAGATGGACGTCCCCCTGGCGGACGAGGATATTCATATCGGACCATCGGATTACGTGCCCTGGCAGAAGGACAACAAGGTCTGTTTCCTTCGAATGGAGGGCCGCGGCTTTGCCGGCGTCCCCATGGACCTGGAGCTTCGGCTCTCGGTTCAGGACTCCCCCAACTCGGGCGGTGTGACCATCGACGCCATTCGGTGCTGCCGCCTGGCCCTGGACCGGAAGATCGCCGGTCCGCTGAAAAGCATTGCCTCCTACTGCATGAAACGACCGCCCGAGCAGTACTCGGACGCAGAGGCCCGGGATCGAACCGAGCGCTTCATTCGAGGGACCATCAAACGCTAAGCCCTCCGGCCCGATCCGGAATCACCTCGCAGGAAGAACGATGATACGACGCCGCATTGGAAACGGGATCGAATCCCTGCTCTCCCCTGCGGCGCGCTTCCTTCATGGCCGGGGGGTCTCCCCCAACATGCTCACCCTGGCCGGGCTGGCCGTCAACCTGGTGGCCGCCTGGGCCTATTTCAAGGGGGCCTGGGTGGCCGGAGGCGTTGTTGTCCTCGTTGCCGGGCTCTTTGACGTGCTCGACGGGGCCGTGGCCCGGGCCGGAGGTCTGGCCTCCCCCATCGGGGCCTTCACGGACTCCGTGGTGGACCGGTACTCGGACGGCGTGGTCTTCGGAGGTCTGCTGGCCCACTTCGCCTTCAGCGGGGACCTGAAAGGGACCCTGCTCGTCCTGATCATCCTCATCGGCGCGTTTCAGGTCAGCTACACCCGCGCGCGGGCCGAACTCGTGATTCCCCGATGTGACGTGGGATTGATGGAACGCGCTGAACGCCTCATCCTTCTGGCGGCCGGATCCCTCTTCGGGTTCCTGGAGCCCGCCTTATGGCTCCTGGCGATCCTGACCCACCTGACCGCGCTCCATCGAATCCGCTTCACGGTCCGCTCCAGCCGTGAGGCCCGTCGTCCACACGACACCCCTCCCGGATCTGATTGAATCCCAGTGCTCTTGTGGGTATAATATGGACCGTCGGCCCCAGGCCCGGACGGCTGAAGCGCTCGAGTGCCCGGCCATGGTCTTCAAATCCGCCATGCCCCCGGCCAAGAGGCATCCGGGTTCATGCGGGCGCCGCACGGAAGGAACCATGCCCTGAATCAAACCGGCCACTCGAAACCAAGGAGACTGTCATGACTCTGAAAGGAAAAAAGGTCGCCGTCCTGACCGAGGAGATGGTCAATGACCTGGAGTTCTGGGTCCCCTATTACCGGTTGAAGGAAGAGGGGATCCAGGTGATTGCCGTGGGCTCCACGGCGGGGAAGACCTACATGGGCAAGGGGGGGCTTCCCAGCACCGCGGAGGCGGCCGCCGCCGATGTCCAGGCCTCGGACTTCGACGGAGTGGTCATTCCGGGGGGATACGCCCCGGATCACATGCGGCGAAATCCGGCCATGGTCCAACTGGTGAGAGATCTCTATCATCAAGGCAAAGTGGTGGCGGCCATCTGCCACGCCGGGTGGATGCTGGCATCGGCAGAGATCCTTCAAGGCCGCACCGTTACGTCGTTTTCCGCCATCAAGGACGATCTGGTTCATGCCGGGGCCCGATGGGTGGACCAGGAGGTGGTGGTGGACGGCAATCTCATCACCAGCCGAAAGCCGGACGACCTGCCGGCCTTCATGAAGGCGATCCTGGCGTCGCTCCGGGGGGCTGACGGATGACCGCGTGCACAACGGGGGCCCGAGCCCTATGAGCGAGACGCAAGGCATCACGCGAAGGGAGACCCTGAAGCGAATCCTTCAATGGGGAGGGGCCCTGGCCACATACGGCATCACCACGGGCCTGGTTCCCCGAAGGGCCGTCGCCGCCCCGCCCGAGGGGTTTCTCGTGGAGGCCGTGGGCGAGACCCCGGAATACGACGTCAAGTCCCTGGTCCGGAGCGTATTTGACGGAGCCGGCGGCATGGGACGTTTCGTCTCCAGGGGGGACGTGGTGGCCATCAAGGCCAATCTCTCCTGGGCCAGGTCCCCGGAAATGGCCGCCACCACCCATCCGGAGGTCCTGGAGGCCGTCATCGAGCTGTGCCAGGACGCCGGGGCCAAGAAGGTGCGCATTGTGGACCACACCATCCACGATGCGCGCCGGTGCTTCGCCGTCACCGGCGCGGGCGCCGTGGCCGAGAAGACCGGCGCGGAGCTGGTGTTTCCGAGAAACACCCTGATGCGGGAGATGCGGATCCACGGACACCGGCTGGATGTCTGGCAGGTGTATACGCCCCTTCTGGAGGCCGATTCTCTCATCAATCTTCCCATTGCCAAGCACCACGGCCTCACCACACTGACGGCCGGCATGAAGAACTGGATCGGCGGGGTCGGCGGACGCCGCAGCGCGCTCCACCAGGACATCCACCAGACCATCGTGGACCTGGCCCAATTCTTCCGGCCCACGGTCACTCTCGTGGACGCCGTTCGAATCCTGGTGCGAAACGGTCCCGTGGGAGGAAACCCGGACGATGTGGCCGTGCGAAACACCCTGATCCTGTCCAACGATCCCGTAGCGGCCGACGTCCGTGCCGCCGGCCTCTTTGACGTGGAACCCGATTCCGTGGGCACGATCCGTCTCGCGGAAAAATGGGGACTGGGCACGACGGACCCCGGGACCCTGAACCTGAAGCGGGTGACCCTGTGAAGGCACGGCATCTCGTCTGGTTGCGAAGGCTCAGCCAGGCCCTGTTTCTCTTGTTCTTCCTTTTCCTGCTGGTGGAAAGCCGCCTGCCCCAGGACGTCTACCGGAACTACTCCCTGGTCTTCTCCGAGACGCCCGATCTGCAGATTCACATGCCGGTGGGCTTCTTTTTTCAGCTCGATCCGCTGGTGGTCCTGAGCACACTCCTCTCAGCGGGCACGCTCATTTCGGGGGCCCTGTGGGCCGGTCTGATCGTGCTCCTGACCCTCTTTTTCGGCCGGATCTTCTGCGGGTTCATCTGTCCTTTCGGCACGATCCACCACATGGTCGGGCAGGTGCGGCCCGCCCTCAAGGGATCGGCACGCATTCGGGCCTCCGAGCCCGGACCCATGAAACGGATCAAGTACTTCGTCCTGGCCGCCCTACTCACGGGGGCCCTGTTCGGGCTCAACGCGGCCGGATGGATGGATCCCATCTCCTTTCTGTTCCGATCCGTGTCCCTGGCGGTCCTCCCCGGGGCCGGGGAGGTCCTCAAGGCGGCCTTTGACGCGCTGGCCCGAAGCGATATTCAGATCCTGAATCTCCTGAGTTACGGGGCCGAGGTCCTGGTGGCCCCGGTCTTCGGTTACGGGCACACAGGATTTCGAACGGCCGGATTCATCGGCCTCCTCTTCCTGGTGATCCTCTTTCTGAACCGAATCCGGCCCCGGTTCTGGTGTCGCTTCCTCTGCCCCCTCGGGGCCCTTCTGGGGATCTTCAGCCGCTTTTCCGTCCTTCGCCTCGAAAAAGACGAGGCCGCCTGCACCCACTGTGGACGGTGTACGGGACTCTGTCAGGGGGCCGCTTCCCCCGAGCCGGGCACGACGTGGGAACCGGCCGAGTGCCTCCTCTGTTTCAACTGCTTCCACGCCTGCCCCGAGGATGCGCTCCGCTTTCGTCTGACCTGGCAACGGCCCCGGCTCAACCGGGCCCCGGACATGGGCCGCCGCGCCGTTCTGGGGGGGCTCCTGGCCGGGTTTTCCCTGCCCTTTCTGGGCCGGCTGGACCCCCGCGTAAGCGGTGTCCCGGATTCCCGCCTGATCCGCCCGCCCGGATCCAGGGAGGAGACCGCCTTTCTCCGGCTCTGCCAGCGATGCGGTCTCTGCATGAAGGTATGCCCCACGAACGTGATCCAGCCGACCCTGGGAGAGGCCGGCATGGCGGGTTTCTGGACTCCCCGGCTGGACATGCTTCAGGGATATTGCGAGCAGACGTGCACCCTGTGCGGAAACGTCTGCCCGACCGGGGCGATTCAGGAGATCTCCGTCCGCGAGAAGATCGAGACCCCCATACGCATCGGATCCGCCTATCTGGACCGGGGCCGCTGCCTTCCATGGTCCGGTAACGGGCCCTGCATCGTGTGCGAGGAGCACTGCCCCACGTCGCCTAAGGCCATCACGCTTGCAGAGGAGGTCGTTTACCGTTCGGAGGGGAGTCCCGCACCGGTTCAGGTCCCCTATGTGGACCTGAAGCGGTGCGTGGGGTGCGGGATCTGCGAAAACAAGTGCCCTGTGCGGGGGCGTCCGGCCATTCGGGTCATTGCGGCCGGTGAATCGCGATCCCTGGAGAACCGGATCCTGCTGTAGCGCGGTCGTTCCCTGATCGGGGCCCTTGGGGCGAACAACTCGAACGGCGTAGAAAAAGCTTGATTCTTTTTGTTTTATTCGTATAATTGTGCTCCAATTATACATAACTTCCTATCACTTGCTCATGAGCATCGGAGACCCATAGACCCCGGACGCAAGAGGGGACCTGCAGACAGGGTGGAGAGCGCCGCATGATCCCGCGATATACTCGGCCTGAGATGGGCCGCATCTGGACGGACGAGAACCGCTACGCCAAGTGGCTGGAGGTGGAGATCCAGGCCTGCGAAGCCATGGCCGAGGAAGGCCTCATCCCCCGGGAGGCCGCCAAGACCATCCGGGAAAAGGCGGCTTTCTCGGTGGAGCGCATCCTGGAGATCGAGGAAGAGACCCGGCACGACGTGATCGCCTTTCTGGCGAACGTGGCCGAGTTTGTGGGTCCGGAAAGCCGGTTCATCCACATGGGGCTCACCTCTTCGGATATCCTGGACACGAGCTTCGCCCTCCTTCTGAAAGAGGCCATGAGCCTGATCATCGAGGACGTGAAGGAACTCCTCACCGTCATTCGAGAGCGGGCCTTCGAGCACAAACACACGGTGATGATCGGCCGGAGCCACGGCATTCATGCCGAACCCATCACCTTCGGTCTCAAGCTGGCCGTGTGGTATGCGGAGATGAAGCGGAATCTCGCCCGTCTCGAGACGGCCCTTCGGGACATCAGCACGGGAAAGCTCTCCGGGGCCGTGGGGACCTTTGCCAACGTGTCCCCGGCCGTGGAGGCCCGCGTCTGTGAACGACTGGGCCTGAGGCCCGCCGAGGTCTCCACCCAAATCCTCCAGCGGGATCGCCACGCGGCCTATTTTACGGCCCTGGCCGTCCTGGGGGGCACCCTGGAGAAGATCGCCGTGGAGATCCGCCATCTCCAGCGGACCGAAGTCCTGGAGGCCCAGGAGCCGTTCGCCAAGGGTCAGAAGGGCTCGTCGGCCATGCCCCACAAGAAGAACCCCATCGGCTGCGAAAACATATCGGGCCTGGCCCGGCTTCTTCGAACCAACGCCCTGGCCGCCATGGAGAACATGGCCCTGTGGCACGAACGGGACATCAGCCACTCGTCGGTGGAACGGGTGATCGGTCCGGACAGCACCATTCTGGCCGACTACATGATTCACCGGCTCAAGGGGATCCTTCAGGGTCTGGTGGTCTACCCGGAGAACATGAAACGAAACCTCCACCTGCTCCAGGGCCTCATCTTCAGCCAGCAGGTGCTCACCCGGCTTGCAAACCTCGGCCTGAAGCGCCTGGAGGCCTACGACCTGGTTCAGCGAAACGCCCTCAAGGTCTGGGACACGGGGAGGAATTTCAAGTCCTTCCTTCTGGACGACCCGGATATCCGCAGGCACCTCACCGAGGCGGATATCGAAGAACTCTTCAGTATGGATCATCACCTCAAGCATGTGGACACCATCTTCGACCGTGTGTTCGGCGGAGAGTTCCCGGCGAAGGGAGAAACACCGTAGCCGATTCCTTTCAGGGGCAAGGAATACGATGATGATGAAGAAAGCACTCCGTGTGCCGATCCTCTGGGTGCTTCCATGGTTTCTGGCCCCGGCCCTTTTGGCCAGCCTCTTCTGGCCCTGGACACCCGACTCGGAAGCCACAAGATCCCAAGATGCACCCCGGTCCGTACCGGCGGGACTGATCCGTTGGCCCGAGAACAATTCACGTTATGCCATTTTCGTGGACAAATCCGAGCAGAAAGTGCTGGTGTACCGCACGGACGACCTCACCGCGCCCGTAAAGACCTATCGCTGCTCCACCGGGGAAAACGATGGGCCCAAGACCCGCAAAAACGACAAGAAGACCCCCGAGGGGATCTATTTTTTCACCGGCGTATTTGAAGAGAGAGACCTGACGCCCATTTACGGGCCCATGGCTTTCCCCGTGGACTATCCCAACCCCCTGGATCGCAAGGAGGGCAAAGACGGCTACGGTATCTGGTTTCACGGAACGAACCGAAAACTCAAACCCAAAGACACCAACGGCTGCATCGCCCTGGAAAACGGAAACATTGACGCTCTGCTCCAGTACATCGCCCTGTACGACACACCGACCATCATCAGCTCCAGACTCGAGATGGTGGATCCCGTGGTACTCGAGAGGGAGCGCCTGGCCCTGGAACTTCTGATCGAGGGATGGCGGAACGCCTGGGAGAACAAGAGGATCGACGAGTACATGTCCTTCTACTCGGACGATTTCTTTTCCAGTTCGACGGAACGCAAGGCATGGCAGGAGCACAAGGCCGGCCTGGCCCGCAAGTATGATCAGATTCGAGTCGGAATAGATAACCTTCGAATTCTTCGTCAAAATGGGATCGTTTTAGCTAAGTTCGACCAGCACTATCAAAGCGATATGTTTGACAGCCGGGGTGAAAAAAGGCTGTATCTTCACAAGAACAGCGACGAATGGAAGATCCTGGGCGAATACTTCGTCGCGGAAAAGGAACGCGTTCGCGTCGCCGGGAAAACGCAGCCCAAACCGAAGCCCGAACCCAAACCCGATCCTTCGAAACCGATCCGCGATCTCATCGGGCGCTGGGAACAGGCCTGGGAAGGCCGGGACACCGACGCCTACATCGCCTGTTACGACCGCTCGTTCCGCTCCCGCGGCATGGACCGGGAGAGATGGAAACTTCACCGGGACTGGTTGAACCGCAAACACCAGACCGTCGAGCTTCAGTTTGGCGATCCGGAGATCCGCTTCCTGGGCGGAGGACGGGCCAAGGCCACCTTCACCCAGGACTATCGGGCCGATGATTACACGGACTACGGTCTCAAGGAACTCCTCCTGATCAAGAGGGGTGGAACGTGGAGGATTACGAGAGAGGAATGGCGGGAACTGGAAAGGAAGACGTCGTAAAGACGAAGAAGCAGACTGACACCGCCGCCCGGAAATTGACCGTCATGGTCATGGGTCGGATGGGAAAGGTGCGATCTTTCAAGGTCTCCCCCCGCCTCGTCTGGGTATGCATTCTGTTCATCGCGCTCTACCTGCCTGCATCCATCTTTGTTTTCAACCGGTGGGTGGATCTGCGCAGGGAAACCACTGAACAGAGAGCCAAAATCGTGCAGTTCGAGGAGGACTTGGGCCGGGCGGAACGGACCCTGTTCAAGTTCCAGCAGCATGTGGCACTCCTGGACGGCTACATCGCCTCCATGAAGGAAGAACGGTCGCGCCCCGTGGCGACGGCGCCCGCCCCTGCCGAGGCCGCCGCCCCCGCCGGCCGGGAGCCCCCCGCCGAGGCGGCTTCGGAGAAAACACACGAAACCGCCGGACGGGCCCCTGAACTCGTGGACATCCAGCAGATGTCCGTCAAGAACGAAAAAGGGGTGGTGGCGGTGAACTTCAACCTGGTGAACATCGACCAGGAGGATGCGGTCAGCGGTTACATACACATCCTTGCATCGGGCCGATACGGAGAAGCGTCCTGGTGGGAGATCTATCCACGCGGAGACGTGAAGGACGGCCTTCCCGCAAGCTACCGCGTGGGTCAGCCCTTCATCATTCAGCGTTTCAAACCGATCCACGGAGAATTCGACGCGCGGACCGAGCGTGGAGCGCCCGAGACGATTCGGATCGTGGTGTACGACGACGGGGGAACGCTGATATTCGATGCATCCTATGAGGTGGAACATGTGTCCTGAGTCCCGGCCAACGAGACACCCGCTTTTCGTTCCTGGGGTATTTCTGGCCGTCCTGCTCCTTTCCATGACGATCTTTCCCTCCAGCGCCCGGGCCAAGCGGGAGCACATCGTCCACTTCTCCAACACGGTCTACGAACTGAACATCTTCAAGATTTACGGGAAGCAGCCCGGAAAGACCCTGATGCTCATCGGCGGCATTCAGGGAAACGAGCCCGGCGGCTTTCTCAGCGCCGACCTCTACGCGGACATGCGACTCGAAAGAGGGAACCTGATCGTGGTTCCTCGCGCCAACTTCCACTCGATCATTCTGAACCAGCGCGGGGTGAACGGCGACATGAACCGGAAATTCGCCAAGACCCGCGACGCGGACACCATGGAAGACCGGATCGTCGAGGTCCTCAAGGAACTCATCAGCGAGAGTGACTACCTCCTGAACCTTCACGACGGATCCGGGTACTATCACCCCACCTACATCGACAAGTGGCGAAATCCCATGCGCTTCGGCCAGTCCATCATCGCGGACTGCGCGACCTACGCCGTGAGCGACGCCGACCGGGTGATCCCGCTCGGCGACATGGCCCGGCAGGTGATCGAAGCGGTGAATCCCCGGATCGACAATGAACTCCACCGGTTTCACTTCATGAACACGAAGACGGACGAGGATAACAGCCCCCACCGGGAACAGCGGATGTCGGCCACCTACTATGCCCTGACACAACACCGGATTCCGGCCTTCGGCGTGGAGACCTCCAAGTTCCTCCCCTCGGTGGACCTGAAGGTCCGGTACCACAACCTGATCATCAACGAATTCATGCGCATATTCGGTATTGTGCCCGAATCCCCCGGGCTCGTGCTGGACCCACCGTCTCTCAAGTATGTCGTCGTGTCTGTGAACGGGCAGATCCCCATCGTGCTCAAGGATAGCGAATCCCTGGTCATCTCCCCCGGGGACACGATCAACGTGACCCACGTGGAGTCCAATTACGAGCGGGGTCTCAGCCTGGACATCCTGGGCTGCGGCGACCTGAGCGACATCCACAAGGACTTCCGGATCGAACGGAATACCAGTATCATCATCCGCAAGGACAACCAGACCTTCGCGGAGATCCCGGTAAAGGTCTCCAAAGGGGCCGGGCCGGGGACCCGGGCCGCCGCCCGCCCATCGGCCGCCGTCGCCGAACGCGTGGACTCCTTTGTGATCGAGGCCCTGGGCCGCAAGATCCTGATTGAAAACGGCGGAACTCTGGACCTGGTTCGAGGGGATACCCTCAAGATCATGGACGTCATCCCCTCCATGGAGCCGGATCGGGTCACCGTGAATTTCAAGGGTTTCGTGGGAGACTGGAAGAACAACACCGGTGAGGACCGGGGATATGTCGTTCAAACCAACGAAAAGGCGCTCATTGGTCGATACGCCCTGAACCAGAAGGGCAACGTCTACGAGGTGGTGGCCACCCGCAACACCGATGAAAAACTCGTCGGCCGATTCCTGGTGCGGCTTCACCCCCCCCGAATGAACTACCTCCTGCTCAGGCTGGATGACCAGCGTCTGGTCGGCCTGAAACCGGGTGACTCGCTTTCACTCAACGGCATTCGTCAGGTCCGACTGGAAGACGTCCGGACGAACCTCTTCTGCGATGACGACATCACCCTTCGAATCAACGGGCACACCCTCAAGCGGGGAGAAAACGTGCTGTTGACGGAACTTCGAGGGGGGGGCGGGGCCGACCTGGGTGGGGCCGCGGTGGTTCAAAACGGCCCATCGGTCCTGGGAGAGGTCTACCTGCGGGCCGATTGATCCGCACGTCAGGCCGTTCCGCGTGAGAATACACCAAGGACGGGTGGAACAGGTATCGATTGCGTGCACCGGGGTTTTGGTAATATCGAAATCGGGATCGCTATCGGGATCGAAATCGAAGCGCGCCTACCGGCGGTTGGCCATTCCTCAGGGGCTGCGGAGAGGCCGCAGGCATCCCATTTCCGGTTTTCCGATCTCGTGGCATGTCGATTTCGATAGCGATCCCGATTTCGATTTGGATAAACCCGACAGGCGTTTCATTCAGGAGGGTAGCCGGTATACTCGCTGTAACCGATCAGGCACATCAGTCCCTTTAATTCATTTTGTTCACTCTAGGCACTCTAGTCACTTCAGCTGATTTTGTTCACTTCAGTTCATTTTAGTCACTTTTGTAACTTTAGGCATTTTAGCTCACTTTAGGCACTTTAGGCACTAGAATCCCTCTCCTCCTCGATCACAAGGCTCAGGTTCAGGATATCCTCCCAGGGGTCGCTCTTCTCCACGGCCACGCGGATGCGACAACCCGGCTCCAGTTCGTGACCGTTCTTCCGTTTCAACTCCGCAAACATCAGGGGTTCGGTGAGCAGAAGGCGGTGCTTGCTTCGCGTGGACCAGAGCACCATGGCCTCCTGGTGCCGGGCCCGGTTCTGTTGAAGGTATTTTTGAAGCCAGTACCGGGTCCGCTTTCTTCGGACCGAATTGAGGTCCTTCAGGCTCGCCTCCACGGCCATTCTCACCTTTTCCAGGCCTTCCTCGTCGTAGACGGGCGGTTCCTCAAGAAGGGACTTTCGAATCTGCCTCTGGACCACCAGATCCAGGTAGCGTCGAATCGGAGACGTGGCATTCGTGTAGGCCTCCAGCCCGAGACCGGAGTGGGGAGAGGGATCCATGTCGATGACCATGGGTTGGAGCTTCCTCCGCTGCATGAACACGTAGAACAGGGGATCCATCTCCACGATGTTCAACCGCTCGCTCGGCTCGTCCTGCCCCCGGTAGAGAATCGGGACGCCCCGGTCACGGCAGAAACGGGCGCTCAACCAGTTGTAGAGGATCATGAACTCGGCCACGAGTATGCGGGCCGGCGTGTCCTGGTCGAAGGGGTGAAGGAACACCTTTCCGTCGTCATCCACGCGAATCGACATCTCCGGGGCGGACAGCACCAGCGCCCCCCCCTCGATCCGTCTTTGCTGAAAGGCCGTGGCAAGGCGGTGCATCTCCCGTAAGACCGGATCCTCCTTGTAACGGTGATTGACCTCTTCGTAGGTGAGCTGGCGTTTCACCTGAATGAGGCTGGGCGTGAACCGGTGCTCCAGGACCTCTCCGTTCGGCGACATCCGGAAGATCAGGCTGATGGCCGGCCGATCGCAGCCCCGGCGAAGGCTCAGGGTATCCTGGGACAGCTCTGGAGGGATCATGGGAATCTGCCGCCTGGGGAGGTAGAGGCTGGCGCCACGTTGCTGGGCCTCGCGGTCCACCGGAGATCCGGGAGGCACGAGGCTTGCCACATCGGCAATGTGGACACCCACTTCCATGACTCCGTCCCGCACCTCCAGGCTCAGGGCGTCATCGAAATCCCGGGTCGACGGCCCGTCGATGGTAAAGGCCTCCAGGTGCCGCAGGTCCTCCCGCGAGGCCGAGGGGGCGATTTCACAGGTCATGGACCCGCAGGATGCGAGCAGGCTCTCGTCGAACTCCGTGCGGACTCCCAGACGGAGGATCTCCAGGTCCTCGTCAGGATCCCAGATCCCGAGCCTCACCAGGAGCTGCCGGGCCACACGGGGATCGGAGTACCCCGCCCGGGAGAGGAGTTCCCGCGCGTGCTTGTAATCCGGCGAATCGCTGTCGTAAAGGGTCAGCTCCCTCAAGAGCCGTACCGCCTCGTCGGCACACTCCGAATCCTCCGCCGGCTCCCCTCCCAGCCGGCGTCTCAGCCACTCCGACCCGCAGCTCAGGATCCGCTCCGTACGGCTCTCCTCCTCGCGCTGGCGGAGGGTCTCCTCGATTCTCTCGGCCGTGTTGGGCAGAAAGCTCCCGTCCTTGAGCTTGAAGTGAAGCTTGTCCTCAAAGAGGGCGCGCACCAGCCCGGAGATGTGGTCGTCGGTCACGCCTTGGCCGAAGGAGAGTTCGGCCAGGTAGGCGTAGTCAAAGCTCTCGTTTTCGTCGTGAATCAGCTCCCAGAGTTCGTGGACCCCCACCTGATCCTTGAGCCGGTCCCTTTCTTCCTCGACCTGCCGAAGCCGGGTGACGAGTTCCTCTCGCGGCCGGGAGGGGTCGATCAGGGGCTTCCTGGAGATGAGCAGGACTCTCTTGGCTGCGACGTTCACCTCGCGGTGGGTCGTGGTCAGAAGGTGAAGCCTTCCGCCCTTTTCCTCGAGGCATACCGCGCATATGAATCGTCCCTGGTCGATGTATTCGACGGTCTTTCCCTGTGTCATAGCTTCCGTGGGGGATTCCGCAAACGGGAGACAGAACATGCACCGCCCGCCCGTTCGTCGAGCGCGTTGCAAGGGGTTTCAACACCACGGCCGGCCTGAAAGGCCGGCCGTTCACTTAGACCCAAACCTTGAAACCGTCCATGGGATTCAAGGACGGCTCCATGCCCTTTCACCTTCGTACCAATTGGGACGCGGGATGTCAACCGGAGTGCGGCTTGGTGTGCGGCTTGGCCCTTGACTTCCCCGTTTACCTCGCATACTGATTCAGGAAAGGTTGGTTCATTCCTTTTCCTGTTTTCAGCCGGTTCAGCCGTCCAACCCGTTTTGGCTCCCCCCGTCCCCCACCCCCACCCAGGAGGAGATCATGGAACGAACCGTGCCGGTCCGGGTCATCGTCCTTCTTGTGGCCCTGCTGGTATCCGCCGGGACCGCATATCCCGCCCAGGTGGTCCTGGACAGCGACAAACAATACGCCTTTGCCGGTCACTTTGTCGAGCGCGAGGAGTACGATCGCGCCGTTCAGGAACTGGAGCGCCTCGTCTATTTCTTCCCCGACGATCCTCGTGTGCCCGAGGCGCGGTACATGGTGGGCTGGTGCTACCTCAAGATAGGCCGGTTCGAACGCGCCCGCAAGATCCTCTGGGAGGTCCACGACGCCTATCGCCCCCGGGAGGTCGCCGCCAAGGCCCTGTACCTCGTGGGCGAGTCCTACCGAATGCAGGGGATCCCGGAGGAGGCGGCCTATTACTTCGGGCGCGTCACCACGGAGTTTCCCGACACTTCGGCGGCCCAGGAGGCCGCCTACCGGCTGGGGTGGGTCCACCTGGAGACGGGCCGGTGGGGAGAGGCGTCCGCCGCCTTCGAGCGGGTGGGAGAGACCGGCATCCATCGGGATGCGGCCCTCGCCCTGTCCAAGAGATCGCTGGAAGGAGAGACCCTTTCCACCAAGTCCCCCACCGCGGCCGGCGTCATGGCAGGCGTGCTTCCGGGCCTGGGCCACGCCTACTGCGAGCGGTACCGGGACGCCGCCGTGGCCTTCCTCATCAACGGGGCCTTCGCCTGGGCGGCCGTGGAGGCCTTTGAACGGGACCAGGACGTGCTGGGCGGTCTTCTGGGCTTCATGGGCCTGGGGTTTTACACAGGGAACATCTACAGCGCCGTCAACTCCGCCCACCAATACAACGACGAGGCCCGAAAGACCTTCATCGAGAGCCTTCCCGAACACCTGGGGCTCTTCTACTCGGGAAAGGACGTGGGGCTGGCCTTTCGCTTCGAGTTCTGAGCCGGGTTCGCCCGCCGGCCGGTGGATCCGTTGCATCCCGCCGTACACTCTGATAATCTAGAGTCCATTCTGAAACGGGCCTTTCCGAACGCCGCCGAAGCGGCCTTTTTGGCATGTTTTCTTCAAGACCTTTTCCGGATGGAGCGGGCATGAATCCCGACGTCTTTCGACATCACCTGGCCGCGCTGAGGCGGCGGCTGGATCGACGTGCATCGGACACACTCTGGATCATGCGCCCGGAAAACCGGCGCTATCTTTCCGGCTTTCAGGCGGCCGATGTGCAGTTGGATGAGTCGGCCGGATGCCTGCTGATCACCAAGAAGCAGGCGATCCTGATCACCGACTCCCGGTACACCACCGAAGCGGAGGCCCAGGCGGTGGACACAGAGGTGGTGACCATTTCCAGGGATTTCGTGGAGGCCCTTCCGGACCTCCTGAAACGGCTCGGCACCCGGGTCCTCGGGTTTGAGCCGGGTTTCGTGAGCTGGGATCTCCACAGCCGGGTGTCCAAGGCCCTCAAGGGCCTTCGGCCCGGGGTCCGGCTTCAGCCGATCCAGGGCCTGGTGGAAAAACTGAGGGAAATCAAGGCCCCCGAGGAGATTCAGGCCATGGAACGGGCCTCGGACCTCATGGGCGCCGTCCTGGATCGGGTCATCCCCGCCATGCGTCCCGGGCGTACGGAAAAGGATGTTGCATGGGAGATCGAGGGGCTGGCTCGGGAAGGCGGGGCCGAAGGCATGGCCTTTGAATCGATCGTGGCCTCCGGGCCCAACGGGGCCCTGCCCCACGCCGTTCCCTCCGATCGGAAATTACGGGCCGGGGAGCCCGTGGTCGTGGATGTGGGCGTGCGCGTGGACGGGTACTGTTGCGACATGACACGGACCGTTTTCCCGGGGGATACGCCCCCCAAGGAACCCTTTCGGACCGTATACCGGACCGTCCGAGAGGCCCAGCTCGCCGCGCTGAACGCGATCCGCCCGGGGGTGGAGACGACCATTCCCGACGGCGTGGCCCGGAAGATCATTCGCAAGGCAGGATACGGGGACTATTTCGGGCATTCGCTGGGACATGGCGTGGGTCTGGCCGTGCACGAGCATCCGCGCCTGGCCCCGAGGAAACCCTGCAAACTCCGCCGCGGCCACGTGGTCACCGTGGAGCCGGGCATCTACCTTCCCGGAAAGGGAGGCGTTCGTCTCGAACAGATGGTTGTGGTCGAGGAGGCAGGGCCGCGAATCCTCACCCGGACCGGCCACTTCCTCGACCTCTGATCGTTCCCGAAACGCCTGCCTTCACCTCGGCCCCGGACACACCCTTCGGCCTTTCTTGACGGTGCAAGCCATGACCTCGACCCAGTCCGACCTCCTTCTTGACCGGTTCATCGCCCACCTGCGCGTGGAGCGGGGACTGTCCGCGAACACGATTCAGGCATACAGCCGGGATCTGGTCCGTTTCCTGGAGTTCATGGATCTTCAAGGGCGGGGACCGGAAGAGACCAGGCGCGATGACGTGTCCGCCTTCCTGGGGAGCCTTCGAGGACCGCTCTCCGCCCGAAGTGCGGCGAGATGCCTCTCGGCGGTGCGGATGTTTTTCCGGTTCCTGGTCTTTGAGGGGGTCGTGACCACGAGCCCGGCCCGCCTCGTGGAGACGCCCAAGCTCCCCAGGCGACTGCCCGAGATCCTGAGCCCGGCGGACGTGGACCGGCTGCTCGCGCAGCCCGATCCCACAACACCTGCCGGGATGCGGGACCGAGCCATGCTGGAACTCCTGTACGCCACGGGACTTCGAGTCTCCGAACTCATCGGCCTTCGCCTTCAGAACGTCAACCTGGAGTCCGGGTTCGTGCGGACCATGGGCAAGGGATCCAAAGAGCGGATCGTCCCCATGGGAGACACGGCCAGCGAGGCGATTCGCGACTACCAGGCCGGCGCCAGGGCGATCCTGGCGGGACACCAGGCCCCGGCCGAGCTCTTTCTCAACGCCCGAGGCCGGGCCCTCACCCGGCAGGGGTTCTGGAAGATTATCAAGAGGTACGGGCGGGCCGCCGGCATTCAGGCCTCCATCTCACCCCACGGGCTGCGTCACGCCTTTGCCAGTCACCTCCTGGAAGGAGGGGCGGACCTTCGTTCCCTACAGATCATGCTGGGCCATGCGGACATCACGACGACCCAGATATACACCCATGTGAATCGGGAGCGCCTGAAGCTCATTCACGAGAAACACCATCCCAGGCCCTGAGCATTCGGGCATGGACGTCCAAAAGGCCTTTGGGCCGGGAAAAGACAAGGCTGTGGCCAAGATCATCGACCTCGAGGCGAGACGGAACCGCCCGCCGAACAACCTGATCACCGCCAGGCCCCTGGAGTTCCGGCGGGCCGGATGGGATAACTCGGACTTCATCATCATGCTGCGGAGCCATTCCAAGGCCCTGGAAAAGGAGCGGGGCAGGAACCTGAAGGAGGGGCGACCCGGAGTACCCAGCCTCCCCCCGCATTTCGTTCTTCGCGGCAGCATGACCTACACCGCCCGGGGGCTCTATCTCCATAAGGAGAACGAAAAGAGCATGCGGGACGTCTACTATCTCGCCGGCCTCGTGGACTGCATGATCAACCAGGTGAGTCCCCTGCTGCGTACGGACGCCATCCGCGACCTCTACCGCAAGGTGGCGACCCTCAAACAGACCCTGAACGTCAACTGGTACGGACCCATCGACCAAGTCCTCTTTCCCATCGACTCCCGCCTCTATAACTTCGCCGAGTACCGGGGCACCCTGACCCGGGCCGTCCACCTGCAGCAGCTCTACCGGGCCATTCGGGAAGGCATCGAGGACATGTTCGCGGTCCTGGCCGGGGAATACGTCTTCTACACGCCCGGCAGGGGGGAAAACCATGAGCGATGAGCACCGACCCATTGACCCGGGCGAAGTCGAGCGGCTTCGAAGGACCCTCGCGGAAAAAGAGCGGGAACTCCAGGAAGTCCGCGTTCGCAACCTCTTCCTGACCACCGTGTTCAACGGGATCAGCGAAGAGATCATGGTCATCGACCGGGAATTCAACGTCATGGACGTGAACCGGGTCATGATGGAGCGCTACGGCCTGAGCAAGGAGGCCGTGCTCGGACGGAAGTGTTTCGAGATCAAGGAAGATGCGGGCGCCCCGTGTCACATGGGCGGGTCCGGGTGCCCCCTGGCCCGGGCCGTGGAGACCGAGGCCCGCGTGGAGACCCGTTACCGGCATCAGGATTCCCAGGGCCGGCGTCGCGAACTCGCCATGATCATGTATCCCATCCTGGTTCCCGGTGACGAACAGGTCCGGTATTTCATGGAGATCGCCCGGGACGAGACCCGCTATCACAACCTGATCGAGCAGCTTCGGGCCTCCCAGAGGCGCTTCCGATCCATCCTGGACACGGCCACCAACGCCATTCTCAGCATCGATGAGACCCACCGGATCACCCTCTTCAACAACGCGGCCGAACGGATCTTCGGTTACTCCCGGGAGGAGGTCCTGGGTGAGGACCTGGGCATGCTCATCCCGCCCAAGTACGGGGATCACCGGCGCTACGTGAACCGCTTCCTGGAGCGCCGGGAAGGCTCGCTCGTGGGGCGGACCATCAGCCTGACCGGCCTCAGGAAAGGGGGCGAGGAGTTTCCCGTGGAGCTGAGCCTCTCCGTGCTGGAGTCGGATTCGGGTATCACCATGACCGCGATCATTCGCGACATCACGAACCGAAAGCGACTGGAGAAAAAGCTCCTCCAGACCGAACGCCTGGCTGCGGTGGGGGAGGCCGTGGCGCACGTGGTCCACGAACTCAAGAACCCGCTCATGATCATCGGAGGGTTCACCAACCAGATCCACAGCGCCATGGAGGACGAGCAGATCCGCCAGAAACTGCACATGATTCTCGAAGAGATCGCACGGGTGGAACGCCTGGTGGGCAGCCTCGGAGACTTCACCAGGGAATACCGCCTCACGCGCCGGGAGGCGGACGTCAACTCGGTCATTCAGGACGTGGTACGGTACATGGGCGCGGCATACCCACCGGACAAGGTCTCCTTTGTGGAATCCCTCGACCCGAAACTGGGTGAGATCACGTGCGATCCGGACAAGCTCAAGCAGGTGTTCATCAACATCATTTCGAACGGCATCGAGGCCATGGGCCAGACCGGTGTCATTTCCCTGGTCTCGGAACCCACGGCCCACGGCATTGAAGTGCGGATCAGCGACCAGGGAGGGGGCATCCCCGACGAGGATCTCCAGCACATCTTCGAGCCCTTTTTCACCACACGGGAGCGAGGCTCCGGACTGGGCTTGGCCATATCCTACAAGATCATTCAGGCCCATGCGGGGGAACTCTCTGCCGTGAACCGCCCGGGCAAGGGGGCCACATTCGTCATCCGTCTGCCCCGGTGCTGAGTGTGATCTCGGCCCCATCCAAATCGAAATCGGGATCGCTATCGAAATCGAACCGCCATGGGCTCGGCACCTCCTGATCTGCACAGGTCTTTCCTACGTTCTGCGGCCTCTCCTGCAGCGGCCGAGCTCTTTCCATGAGGCCGTCAAACCCAACACCCAGCCATTGAAAGGCCCCGCCCCGACTCATCGGCCCATGACTCTCCGACCGGCACAGATCCACCCTGAGGCGGCCGAGCCGGTTTCTGCGAGGCCGGCAAACCCAACACCCAAACACTGAAAGGCCCCTAACCGACTGATCGGCCCATGCCTCTCCTTCCCGCACAGAACTACCCTGAGGCGGCTGAGCCGCTTTTTGTAAAGCCGTCAAAAATAACCCTTGACGAGCGCATACTTCGCTGCTAATCTTATCTATTCTGTCGCGGGGTGGAGCAGTCTGGTAGCTCGTCGGGCTCATAACCCGAAGGTCGGTGGTTCGAATCCGCCCCCCGCTACCAACAAATTCAAGGGGTTGCGGTAAATGGCCGCAACCCCTTTTTTGTCAGTGCTACCCTATTGCTACCCTGAATGCGGAAAACCTCTGCCGGTATTCACCTCCTCCGCACATTGATCCGGCCTCCGACGCCATCTGCCTTTTCCCTCTCTATCCGACCACTCCCAGCGCAATAAGCGTTCGCCCATAGAACAGCATGGAGACTTTTTCCCGGATCTACTCGCAGGCTCACTCTTCGACTGGCCTGTCTCGTTCATATGGTTTGAAATATTGGAAAACACGCGGCTGAGGAGGATGTGCCCGTTCAAAAACACCTTGTCACGCCAAAAAAAATCACTTCTGTTTGACCATATATGACAAACCGAGGTGCGATCATGGGGCCGATTTCTGGCTCATGCCGTTGGGGATAGGGAATGCTTCAGGTCTTTCATTGAGATCAAATCATTCTTTTTGCGCCCGGGTTTCCGGGAGAAAGGAGAGCGTCCTTATGTCCGCAAACGTAGGAGAGATGTTTTATTTCGGGGAGATGCCCTGGCATGGACAGGGCCATGAACTGAAACACCCGGCGACCATGGAAGAGGCCATCCACTTCGGGGGACTGGACTGGGAAGTGGAGACACGGCCGCTCGTGACCGAGGAGAATCCGCCGTCGCCTTCGGCCATCCGGGTCGCCATCGTTCGGAAGGACAAGAAGCCGGGCGACCTGCGTGGTATGCGGCTATTGGGTTGACCCTTCAGAACCCACAATCCCGTCGGTCAGCTTCTTCAACCCCCATTCAAGACTAGTTTCTATTGCCGCGACGTTCCCAGGCCTTGAGGCACACCAGAAACAGAGCCACAGCCGCCAGCCCCAGGACAAAAGCAGGGAGGGCGCCCATCAAATCAACTTCCGGATGACGACCAGGGAATAAGCGGGTAGTGTACAAGATAGACGGTTAACGAGTGCCGGCTCATGCGTTTGAACCATTTGACAAATACCCCGGTTTGAGGGACAGTGACTCTTCCATCGTAGTAATAGTACATTAAGGCGAATAGAAACAGCACTTGCCCAATTTGAAGGTAAACCATGGGGTTCGAATTTGGAAACACGCTGAAAGGCGCGATATAATCCTTTGTGTAAGACGATATAGGATTTAAAAGGCTAGCATACGTAGCGTTAAAAGCGTGAAATATCATAAAATAATTTATAATAAGCAAAAAGGCACATCGCATTTCATCTGTTTGTCCACGATGCGTCGTCCGACCACGAGCCCAATCAGCGGAAAGACAAGTCAGGGAAAAACAGGGAAGAATCCGGATACAAAGAACCCCCTTATCATTTGATTGATATTCGCCTTCTGGATCGAACAGGATGCCTGGCAGGAATTCTGAAATGACGGGTACTTGAATGAATTTCCCGCCCCAGTCTGCCGCAAAATCCACAGTGCCCCGAAGCCAAGGCGCCAAAAAGAGGATGGCCGAAGCGATCAAGAGAATCAGCCATGAAGGTAAAGACCGTCAAAAGTAAAGGAAAATGTATGCTGAGCCGATCAGGGTCAGGATATCCCAGTTCCACATGTTTGCAAACCCGTAGCCGTCCCGGGCGATGTGGACAGGCGCCCTGAGCGGCGTGGCGAGTCGCCTGTTGTAGTCCGGCACGGTGGATTTGAGCCAGAGGTAGCCGCCCAGGGCAATAATTATGAACAGACTGAAGGTAACAGCCAATGTCCATTTGAAGATCTTCATGGTCGCATCGAGTAAATGAGGGATTAGGTTTTCATGGTTGTAACGGGCATCCGTGATAGCCGATTCAACGATTAACCGCACGACCGAAATGAACGCTCAATAAAAAACATTGAAACCTGGCGTAACAACTCGATATAACTTTTTTCTGCAGCAACAAGAAAAAATATCACATACAATCATTCTGATTCGGATGTCTTGCGACTGTTGCATAGGAACGGCATTTTCAGATTGACTTTCTGCTAAACGGTCGTTTAAATTCAAATTCAAAAGGCCAATAATGAAAACATATAATCGCAAAAATATCGACGACAGAAGAAACCAGATACTCGCCATTTCTGTAGATATATTTTATAAATATGGCTACCAGAAAGCATCCTTAAGAGATATCGGTAGAAAAGTAGGTGTGACGCAAGCTGCAATTTATTATCATTTTAGGAATAAAGAAGAAATATTATATACAATAATAGAAGACACATCGAATCAATTAATATTTAATTTAATTGAGTGTTCCTCAAAGAATAAAGATCCAGTACAGAAATTAAAAGAGGCAATTTTAGTTACTATCGAGACAATGAAAACAGAAATGAAAAAAGTAAAAATATTAATTGAAGATAAAAAATCATTGGGCCCGGAACTTTTAAACCTTGTTAAAAATAAAGAAAAAGCAATATATAAATTTTATTATGACATTTTGAAAGAAATTAAAGACCAAAATAAACTTAGAGAAATTGAGATGACGACTGCTGTGTTTGCAATTATAGGGCAAATAAATTGGCTCTACCATTGGTATAAGCCGGAAGGCAGGCTCGATATAGAGGAAGTAGCTGAAAATATTATTGATATGGTCATGTTTGGCCTGATCAAGGGATAAATGTTTCTGGAAAAGCCCGGGGCAAAAATTTTTATTGACAAACTTAACAAACGTTTAGTAAAAATTTCGTATTCTGTGGGGTGGCCATAGTGGGGACAACGATATTTGAAGGATCTTAATCAATCAGCAGGAGGGAAATCATGAAGGGTTTGAATTCAAGATTGACCAACGGTGTATTGTTGTTCGCGTTAGTGTCCATTTTTATCCTCGGCGCCGGCCTGAGGACTGCGCGGGCGGAGAAATGTGAACTGCGGGTAGCAAGCTATCTCCCTCCTGTGGTGCATCTGGCCAAGGCGCTCGATTGGTGGGCTGCCGAAGTCAAAAAGCAGACGTCCGGGAGAGTGGATCCGGTGGTTTTTCATGGGCAGGCATTGGGCAAGGTACCGGCCTCCCTTGATATGCTCGATTCCGGCACCGCCGACATCGTCATGTTTCCGGCCCCGGCCTTTCCGGGTCGTTTCCCCGTAACCGAATTGGTTTCCGACACCCCTCTTCTCAAGGGAAACATCAGGATCACAAATGAGGTCATGAATCAACTCCTGATGAAAGGCCGATTAAAGGAGTTCGATAAATATGAGATTATCGGATGGTTTACCGTGGACCCCATGCTGCTTTTCATCAACAAGGAAATCAGTTCTCTTGAACAACTTAAGGGCATGAAGATCAGAGCAAGGGGAAGTGCGTCAACTCAAATAGTTGAGAGTCTCGGCGCCAGCCCCGTCGCCATAGAGTTCGGCGAACTCTATACGTCCCTCGAAAGGGGCATTATCGATGGGGCGACCATGCCGATGACCGGTTTCAGTTCGATGAAACTCTACGAGGTGTGCAGGTATGTGGTCGATCTGCCCCTCTATGGCGGCGTCGTCCCCATTCTTATGAGCAAGAAATCCTGGGAAAAGATCCCGCTGGAGGACAAGCTGGTAATAAAGGACATCAATTATAACCTCAGTTATGTCTACTTCAATATGGCCAATGACGAGCTTGTAAAAGGTTATACCGCAGTAACAAGTGAAGGCAGGAAGGAAATCGTACTCGACCCCCAGGAAAAGAAACGCTGGGAGGAGGCCATCAGCCCCGTTACAGCTGAGGCATTGAAAAGAGTTGATGAAAAAGGTCTTCCCGGAAAAGAAATTATGGCCGTTTGCCAGGATGTCCTCAAATTCTGGGAAATGAGTGGTCTCCAGTAACAAGATGAGTAAATTGAACCGCTTCTAAGACTCGGAGAAAGGTCAGGTCCATGTCATCCATAGGAAAGTGTGCGGAGAAACTCATCGACAAGGCCACCATTATCTTCATGTGGATATCCGGTCTGACAATCTTTGCGATGATGTTCCTTATAAGCTGTGACGTCATGGCCAGATATTTCTTCAAGAGTCCCATCAAGGGAACCATAGACCTTGGAGAGATGATGCTCGTTCTGGTCGGGTTCTTGGGGATGGCCTACACCCAGGCGGAAAAGGGGCATGTGCGTATCGAGGTGCTGACGAGCAGACTGTCCAAAGGGAAGCGGCAGGTACTCGAAGCCATAACTTCTTCCTTTGGTGCCTTTATCTTTGGGTTGATCGCCTTTCAAATGGCAAGGAAAGGGATTCAAATCATAGCGTCAGATGAGGTTGGTCCTGTCACAAATCTTCTCTTTATTCCCCATGTCCCTTTCATTTTTATAGGCGCTTCAGGGTGCCTGTTATTCTGTCTGAAGCTGGTCTTAGACGCCAGGAACTGTCTCTCTCTTTTCGGCATGATCCGGAGTTCACAAGAAGGGGGGGTATCCGGTAATGAGCGGTGAAGCCATTGGGGTATTGGGGCTGGCATGTATGTTCGTCCTGCTGGCCGCGGGGATGCCCATTGGAATCAGTCTGGCCTTTGTAGGTTTTTTCGGGCTGGCTGCGGTGGGGGGATGGTCCATGGCCGCCGGGTATCTGTCCTTCGCCCCTTTCTCCATCATCTCGGAATTCCTATGGATCGTCATACCCCTCTTCATCCTGATGGGAAACCTCGCCTTTGCCTCAGGACTCACAAAGGATACCTACGAGGCGGCCAATGCCTGGCTTGGGCGCCTGCCCGGGGGATTGTCCATCGCAACCATAGGCGGTTGCGCCGGATTCGCAGCCTGCACCGGGTCAAGCGCCGCTTCGGTGGGTGTCATCACCACGACGGCCCTGCCCCAGATGCAGCGGTACAATTACGACAACAGGCTGGCAACGGGCTGTATAGCAGCGGGCACCACGCTCGGTATTCTCATTCCGCCCAGCATACCCATGGTGGTCTACGGACTTTTTTCCGGCACGTCGATCGGCAAGCTCTTTATGGCGGGAATCGTTCCGGGGCTGTTGCTTACGGGAATGTTCGTGGTGACGATTATTCTCTGGGTTCGGATTTCCCCTTCCGCGGGTCCTTCCGGCCCTGAAACAACCCTATCCGAAAAAATGGCGTCCCTGAAAAAGACCTGGTCCGGATTTTTGCTGGCTGCCATTGTCATTGTGGGCATTTGGGGAGGGATTTTCACCCCCATAGAGGCCGGAGGCGTGGGTGCGTTTGTCGCCTTTCTGATTGCGCTTATCAGAAGGCGTCTGAACAAAGGGACCTTCATCCAGTGCCTGAAGGACACGGTACGCATCAGCGTCATGGTCATGACCATCCTTGTAGGGGCGATACTGTTCAATTATTTCATCGCCATGACAAGACTACCCCACGCACTCGCCGATTGGGTGTCGGGGCTCCAGGTCGCGCCGCAATACGTCCTATTGGCGATCATGCTCTTTTACCTCGTAAGCGGCTGCCTGATCGATGTCCTGGGTCTGATGCTCCTGACCCTGCCCATCTTCATTCCCATCATCCAGAATCTGGGTATAGACCCCATTCTTTTTGGCGTCTTGAGCACGATCGCCGTTGAAATGGCACAAATCACACCTCCCATAGGGATCAATGTCTTCATTCTCAACGGCATGGCGCAGGATGTTCCCATGTACGAGATTTTCATGGGAATCATCCCGTTCCTCCTGTGCATGATGGTCTGCGTGGGTCTCATCATGATCTTCCCTGATATTGCGCTTTTTCTCCCGCGGTCCATGGGGCATTAACTTCTATCCGTCAAGGAGTCCTATGATGAAGGAATCCGTCAACATAGTCACCGGTGTGATTGGAGAGGACGTGCATATCACCGGCTTGAGGATACTGGAACACGCACTTCGAAAGGGCGGATTCCATATCGAGTCTCTGGGCATCCACAACGTGGATGATGATTTTGTAAATGCAGCCCTGGAAACAGACGCCGGTGCAATCCTGATATCATCCCTGGCCGGACATGCCAGGCTTCTGGTCGGGGAACTTCGGGGCAAGTGCGAGGAGGCGGGATTAAAGGACATCCTGCTCTACCTGGGAGGCCAGCTGGTGGTTGAAAAGCAAGATTGGGCGGACACCCAAAGGATGTTTCTCGACATGGGCTTCAGCCGGGTTTATCCGCCCTTTACCGCCCCGGGACCGGTTATAGAAGACCTGAAGCGAGACCTCAAGGATATGGGGATGAAGTGATGAATATTCAGAACAGGAAATTAACCGAAAGGGAATTTCAGGATCAGCGGGAAGAAGTCCTCGCCATGTGGCCGACCGGTTCCCGTGTGGATCTGAAGGAAGCGGTTGAATACCACAAAGGCATACCGGACCGGAAAAATGGAGCCGTCAAGGCGTTGAAGGCCAAGGCGGCCGGCAGATCGGAGCTCTTCTGTTCGTCCGGGACCGACACCATAACGGCCCACACCGAGCTCCTCCGGTACTGCCGGGAGGTCGGGAAGGTGGACTATGCCTCTTCCTATATCGACAGTTTTACGAGAACGGGTCGTTTCAAACTCGCGGAAAAGGGGCTCAGGGAAGCCGAGGCGACCGGACGCCAGGTCCTGAACGGATTTCCCTTTGTCTGCCATGGGGTTGAAGGGACCAGAAAGGTGATGGAGTCGGTCGACATGCCTGTTTTCGTCTGGGGCCCGGCGGTCGATTTAAGGCTGGTCATGGAGATCGGGCTGGCCGGGGGTCACACAGGGTATTCGGGCGGACCTCTCATTTCATTCTGGAATTATGCCAAGGATGTTCCCCTGGAGCAGGTCATCGGGTTCTATCAATATGTCAACAGGCTCATGGGTTATTACGAGGAAAACGGAGTGCCCATCCTGTACGGCGTCAGCGGTGTGATGCCCACGATAACGCCTCCAAGCCTGATGACGGTTTCAAAGATCATAGAAACGCTTATCGCCGCGGAACAGGGATGCAGGCATATCCTCCTGAACAACTGGGCTCAGGGGAATATCGCACAGGATATCGCGAGCATCCTGACCCATTCAAAGCTCACGCGGGAATACCTGGATAGATTCGGCTTCAAGGATGTGGAAACCGCATCTTTCAGTGTGGACCCCACCGGCAGATATCCGGTCGAGGAGTCTAAAGTATATAGTCTCATCAGCTACTTCGCCATGATCGGCGTCCTGGGCGGCGCCCAGATTCTCGGTGTCCGGACCGTTGATGAAGCCAAACACGTGCCGACAAAGGAGAGTATTTCGGCCAGCCACCAGTGTGCCCGAATGATGATCAATATGCTGAAAGACCAGACCAATGAGATCGTTGACAGCGAAGGGGTGAAAGAAGAAGCGCGCATGGAGGAGCTTGAGGCCAGGACCATCCTCGACAAGGTCATCGACATGGGTGAGGGAGACGTGGTCGTGGGGGCAATTCGAGCCGTTGAGGCAGGGATCCTGGATCAGTCCTATGCCACGACCAATAAGGTCAAGTGTGCCGTGATGGGGGTCAAGGACGCCCATGGCGCGGCGAGGTACCTGGACCATGGAAACCTCCCGTTCGGCAAAGATATCCTTGAATTTCACCGTGAGAAGATCGCCGAACGCAAAAAAGCAATCGGCCGCGATGTTGATTACGAGGCCCTGGTCAACGACATCACCGCCATAGGTAACGGCTCATTGCTGCCCGCCCCCTGGTGGGAGTGAAAAAATGATTCTCCCGGTTTTCAATATGGAACTGATCCTGGCCATTGATTTCGGCAGTACCTATACCAAGGTGGTTGCCTTTGATCTGAAAAAAGAAGAGGTGGTCGCTGTTGTTCAGTCGGCCACCACAGCGGAAAGCAGTGTAACCTTGGGCCTGAAACGCGCTTTCGGCGAGCTTGAGAAAGTTCTGCAGGTCGAACAGATTAAGACGGATCGTTTCCTCTGTTGCAGCAGCGCGGCGGGGGGATTGCGAATGGTCGTTGCCGGACTGGTCCCTGAGTTGACCACAAAAGCGGCCCAGGAGGCCTGCCTTGGAGCCGGCGCCAGAATGGTCGCAAGCTTTTCAAACGGGCTCATAAAGGAGGATATGGACCGGATCGAAGCCATCGATCCGGATATCCTTCTCCTGACCGGGGGGACGAACGGCGGAAACAAGGACATTATCCTTGAAAATGCAAGGCTTGTCAGTGGTTCCCGTCTCAACAAGCCGGTGATCCTGGCCGGGAACAGGAATGCCGCTTCAGAGGCCGGAGCTGTTCTGGAGGCGGGCGGCAAGTTCTCAATTGTCGTGGAAAATGTACTGCCGCGCCTGGACACATTGAACGTAGAGCCGGTCAGGGAGGCCATACGTGATACCTTCATGAATCACATCGTCAACGCCAAGGGTCTGGATCAGGCCAGGGAAATGATCGGCGATATTATCATGCCGACTCCTGCGGCTGTCTTGAATGCGGCCGTCTTGCTGGCCCGGGGGACGGAGAGGGTCGAAGGCCTTGGTGAGTTGGTTGTCGTTGACATCGGCGGGGCGACCACGGATGTGCATTCAGTGGCTGAAGGCGGCCCCAAAAATCAAGGGATCGTTCTCAAAGGGCTGCCGGAACCCTATGCCAAGAGGACCGTCGAAGGCGATCTGGGCCTTCGTCACAATGCAGGGTCGATCTTGAAAGTGGCTGGAGAGAAGCGAATTCTCGACATCATGCCCGGGTCGGCTGATGGCAGATCAAAGATTTTAGACCTGGACGAAGCTGTGAAAACCCTTTCAAAGAACGCTTCCACTGTTCCGGCCCATGAGGAAGATCACCTTATCGATGTCGGTCTGGCAGGGGCCGCAGTTGAAATGGCGATGAAGAGACATTGCGGCAGCCTTGAGGAGATTTTTCTTCCAAACGGAAAGGCATGGTTTCAAAGGGGCAAAGATTTGACCGGGACAAAAAGTCTCATTGGAACCGGAGGAATATTCCGCTATGGCCGAATGCCGCGGCGTATCCTGGAGATGGGCCTTTTTGACAAAAAGGTGCCCGGCTCGTTAAGACCCCTTTCACCCCGGCTGTTGATAGATGAAAAATACATCATGTACGCCGTTGGCCTCCTGGCGGGAGTCCACCCTGATTCCGCATTGAGGATTATGAAGAAATCATTGAGGCTGCTCGAAAGTCAGGATGCAAGGATAACGAGGAGGATGCAATGCACGGAACAGCATTGATTACGGGTAGCGGTTCAGGCATAGGGCGGGCCGTCGCACTGGGCCTGGCCCGCGCCGGATACCCTGTGATGGTGAATGATATAGATCCGGCTGCGGGCGAAAAGGTCAGGGTCGAGATCGAATCGGGCGGCAGCCGTGCCCTGTTTGTCCAAGCGGATGTCTCCGATCCCGCCCAGGTGAAGGCCATGTTCGAGAAGGCACGGGATGAATTGGGCCCGTTGGAAGTGATGGTAAACAACGCGGGAATTCCGGGAGAGTTCTCCCTGATCGGAGAAATGGATGATGGAGTATGGCAAAAGACGATTTCCGTGCATTTATGCGGGACGCTCTATTGCCTTAGATCGGCCATAACCATGATGTCAGGAAGGGGCTTCGGCAGGATAATCAATATGGTTTCCATTGCTGGTCTGCTGGGCACCGTGGGCTCCGGCGAATACGCCGCGGCAAAATCCGGAGTCATCGCCCTGACCCAAACAGCGGCCAAGGAAGCAGGCTCCCTGGGAATCACCGTGAACGCCATTGCCCCGGGTATGGTCGCCACCCCCGTAAATCTGAAACTCCAGTCCAAGGGAAGTCCATTCATACAGATCGCCCTCGCGGACACGCCGACCGGCAGGCTGACGACTCCCGAGGAAATCGCGGAGCTGGTCCTCTTCCTCTGCTCACCCGCCGCCGGGAATATCAATGGTGAAGTCATTCGTATCGATGGCGGAGCCGCAATCAACATGGGGATGGATAATTTTCTGAGAGATTTTTTGTTCAAGAAGAGCCCTATGATCAGAGAGCTCCGTTAGACCGCCGATTGCTCTTCCAGCTACGGAACGGAGGATTGTAATGTATCTCATTGGAGACATTGTACGCCTGAACGCCAAACGGAATCCCGATAAAGCAGCCCTGCTCATGGAAGATGAAATCCTTACCCATGAACAACTGAACAGGCACGTAAACAAACTCGCCAACTGGCTTCTTTCCGTGGGGATTCGAACGGGTGACCGGGTGGCCATACTCGCCTTCAACCGTATCGAATGTGTTGTTGTCAATTTTGCTGTTGCCAAGTGCGGTGCCGTTGTTGTCCCGGTGAATTTCCGTTACCGAAAGGATGAACTGGTTTATGTTGTCAATAACTCCGGCTCCAAGGTCCTCCTCTATGGCGCGGAGTTTTCGGAGCTGGTGGAAAGAGCTGGAAGAGAATTCGATTCTAAACCTAAATTGATCCCTATGAGTCCTGACCCCCTTTCAGGCTCGCCGGTTCTGGCTGAACTGATCGATGGGTTGTCGGATAAAGAGCCGCACGTGAGGGTCGACCCGGATTCCCCACTGACCATAACCTACACCAGCGGAACAACCGGCGCCCCAAAAGGCGTCTTGGCGTCCCATTCCGCATTCCTCAACATATACCAGGGGATGGCCATGGAAGGGGATGTGGGTCCCGATGAGGTGACAATGGTCGCACTTCCCCTGTTTCATACCGCCGGCATGCACGCCCTGATTTCGCCGACACTGCTTCGCGGCGGGACCGCCCTCATCATGGCGGGAAGTTTCGAGCCGGATAGGATTTTGAGTGCGGTGGGCCGTCACCGTGTAACAATGACCATGTGGGTTCCGACCCAGCTTGCTATGCTGGTCAATCATCCCGGGGCCGGCGATCATGATGTGTCCAGCCTGAAAATGATTTGGTACGGGTCCTCTCCCATCAGTTCAAGCATCTTTGCCGCGGCCAAATCCCTCTTCCAGGCCGACTTCTATCAATGGTACGGCCAGACTGAAACCGGGATGATTTCAGTCCTTAGGCCGGAGGATCACGACTCATACAGCCAGTGTACCGGTAGGGAATTGTATAACGCGGATCTTCGCATCGTAGATCAAAGGGGAGAAGATGTAGGGGTGGGGGAGGTCGGGGAGATCATCTCAGCCCAAAAACCCCTGGGGATGATCTCTTATCACGATATGGATGAAGGAACGGCCGAGACCATCCTTGATGGATATATCCATACCGGGGACTTGGCGAGGAACGAAGGAAATGGATACTTCACAATCGTAGACAGAATGAAAGACATGATCATAAGCGGAGCGGAAAATATTTATCCAAAAGAAGTGGAAGATACCATCATGGCGCATAAAGGAGTCCTCGAAGTAGCTGTCTTCGGCATTCCGGATCCGATCTACGGCGAATCCGTATGTGCCGCAGTGGTGGTGAAAAACGGATTTGAGCTCGATGAACAGGAGATCGTCAAGTTCTGCGCAAAAAGGCTTTCCAGCTACAAGAAACCCAAAAAGGTTATCTTCATGAGGGAGCTTCCCAAAAACCCCAGTGGCAAGGTCACGAAAAACGATCTGCGCGAACCGTTCTGGGAGGGCAAACAAAAACAAATCTGATCCTGGTGCCATTCCCTTTGGTTTGTGACCGCTTTAGGGTGGGTTGATAAATATCGCTTGCACGTCCCAAACTCCCAAAAGGGGGTACTTTGAATAATGATAAATACCGGGAACCACATGCAACGACTGAATAAACGAGGAGTGATATGGAAATGGGAACAAAAATTCCCCCGGTGAACCCGGGGACCTACACCATCCCTGAGGAGGGACACCCGCCTCCCGAGCTTTTGGGAGGTTTTTGCAGGGCCTGCGGGGCGGACTATTTTCCAAGGCCGAAGCACTGCCCCCGGTGCCTCGGGGAAGTGGAGGAGAAAAACCTGGGCGGCCTGGGCAGGGTCCACAGCCTCACGGTTATCCGGACAAAACCCCCTTTCGGCCTCCCCCAGCCCTACAGCGTGGGGCTTGTGGATCTCGAAGGATCAGGGCTCCGGGTCTTCGGACTCATGGACCCGGAGCAGATCGGTGACGTGAGGATCGGGGATCGCGTGCGCCTGGGCGTGCGGGAGCTGGGCCACAATGGCCGCGGGGAGCAGCGGCTTCGACCACTGTTCACCCTCAATGAGAAGGCGGAGAATCAAAGAAATGGATGACGTCTATGTGATCGGGACCGGCATTATCCCATTTGGCAGGCACCCGGGGAGGACCCTGGTGGACATGGGGGCCGAGGCGGCCTATCTGGCGTTGAAGGATTCGGGAATCAGCCCGTCAAGGATCGGGGCGGCCTTTTTTGCAAACGGCCTGGCGGCCCGGCTCTTTGGAGACCATACCATAGGACAGAATGTGTTCTGGGAGGTCGGGATGAACAGGATCCCGGTGGTGAATGTGGAGAACGCCTGTACCTCGGGATCCACCGGATTTTACCTGGCCCGGAACATGGTGGCGGCCGGGCAGGTGGACGCGGTCATGGTGGTGGGCGCGGAGAAGATGTTTGTGCCGGAGTTCGGCCTGATCAACTCAGGAGAGACGGAGGTCGACACCCAACTGGGCATGGTGGCGCCTGCCGGTTTCGCCCTCAGGGCGGTGCGGCACATGGAGGAGTTCGGGACCACCAGAGAGCAGCTTGCACAGGTAGCGGTTAAGAACAGGCGGCACGCCCGGGACAACCCCCTGGCCCAGTTTCGGGAGCCTGTCACGGTGGCGGAGGTCCTGGAATCCCCCATGATCGTGGACCCGTTGACGCGGTTTCAATGCTGTCCCATCGCAGACGGGGCAGCGGCCGTGGTCCTGGCATCGAGTCGTTATGCCCGGGGGCTCGAGAGGACAGTCCGAACGGATGCGGCCGTCCTGTGCACCGGGGGCTATGAGAACCCCCAGGAACTTGTGAGATGGGAAACGGATTTCAGGACCGCGGGGCTGGCCTATCAAGAAGCAGGGATCGGGCCGGAGGACCTTAACCTGGTGGAGTGCCACGATGCCTTCACCATCTCGGAGATCCTCCACTGCGAGGCCCTGGGGCTCTGTGCCATCGGTGAAGGGGGCCGGTTTGTGGAAGAGGGACACACCAGCCTTGGCGGCCGCATACCGGTCAATCCCTCGGGGGGTCTCCTGAGCCGGGGGCACCCGGTCGGGGCGACCGGGGTTGCCCAGATCGTGGAGGTGGTGACCCAACTCAGAAACGAGGCAGGGGCGCGCCAGATTGAAAACGCCCGGGTGGGCCTTGCCCAATGCATGGGCGGAGATAAGGCCGGGGACACCAAGTCGTGTACGGTCTGTGTCTTTTCAGTATAGGGTGGAAGCTGACTTGTTCGCCGCATCACGGTTGCTTGAATCGATGATCCTGAGACTGACTTGCACAAAACCACGGTAGGTGGTAAAGAACGGCGCCACCGGCTTCACCGACCCTTGGAAAGGAATAGCGATTCGGCGACTCTGAAGATATCTTGAATATCCGCTACCCTGAAATAAAAGGACTGGTGAGCATCCCCATCCCCTTTGCCGCGGATGCGGCCAACCTGGTCTCGGCAAAACGTCTTCGCCCTGGGGCCAGGCCCCACCCTCCTCATCGACACAGGGCCCAGGGTCCCTGGCTCGCTCGATTATCTGGAATCCGGCCTGCGTGCGGCAGGGTTCGGGTTTGAGGATATCGAGGCCATCCTTCTCACCCACGGCCATGTGGACCATTTCGGCCTGGTCCAGGAGATCAGAAAGGCGGCCAAGAGACGGATCGACTGCTTCCTGCACCCCCATGACCGGCTCCATGCCTCGCCCGATAGCTTTGAGGGCTGGCTGTGGGACAGGGAAAAAGAGGATTTTCTGCGGAAGGCGGGCACGTCGCCTGAAGAGATCGAGAAGGTCCTTCAGGCTTTTGTGTGGGTGCCAGGATATAGATCCAAGCCTCCGAGGTGGAACAAGATAGCGGTACGGAAGCGCTTTTTGTTTCGAAAGCCGCCCGCTGTCTTGTTCCACCTCGGAGGCCTTGATGTGTTACCGCCCCCCCCCCCTGAAAACCCGGAAGGACCAACCTGACGGTCGCCACTCAACTGGGACTACGGCTTGTGGATATCACCTTCTTTCGTGATGGGGTTTACAGTCGTATGAAAGCGGCCATATTCCAGCGAATGCCTTATCCATGCCACGCCACAAATTTCACTTGAACTTTTTGTTGGACAATCGGAATATCTATCCTATCAATACTGCTCTACCGGTTGACTTTTCCTTGGTCATTGGGTTGACTATGATAAAAATCTCCCCTTTGCTGACGGAATCAAATTGACATTTTTGCTGTCCAGAACTGAGAACGTCACTAAAATTGGATCGTTATCACCTGAAAAGGAGCTCGGAATCTTCCACTCTAGTAGGGACTGCACGACAACTGAGAACAAGGCTACATCCCGGACCGAGTGTTTTGGTTAGTAAGGACAGGCCGCCTGTTTTATTGTATTGTATTCAACTTTTTGACCCTCTTTACGATAATAATATATCGATTACTTTTACACAGAGGAATACTAAATGGCTGAAGATGATTTGTTATATAATAGCCGAATAATAAAAACTTTTCTTGAATTTATTGATAAATTCTATCCTCATATTAACATAAATCCTATTCTAGAATTTGCTGGTATGACAAAGTATCATGTAAATGATTCGGGGCACTGGTTCAGTCAAACGCAAGTTGACCGATTCTATGAGGCACTAGTAATCCATACGGGTAATCCAAACATCGCTCGAGAATCAGGGCGCTATATGACTTCCGCAAATGGTCTAGGGGCTGTCAAACAATGCGTGCTGGGATTAGTAAATCCTATGTCGGTATACTTGTTGATGAGCAAGCTATACAACATGGTAAATCATGGAGCCAGCATAACAACTAACAAAATTTCACCACATAAAGTAGAAATTGTATCCGTTCCCAAAACAGGTGTAGAGGAAAAACCATATCAGTGTGATAATAGACTTGGGTCTTTTGAATCAGTAACGAAATTGTTTACTAACAACTTTGCGAACATTGAACATCCTGAGTGTATTCACAAGGGTGGCGACGCATGTCGCTATATAATAGCCTGGGAGAATACATTTTTCTATTTCGTCAAATCTTTAAGAAATTACCTTTTGTTAGCTGGCATTATTGCGAGTTTAATCGCATTTTTTTTGATTTCACGCGATCTTTGGGCTGTGAGTAATTTATTATTCATAATAGCAATGATGGCTTTTTTCATCTATACTGGACGCCTTGAGAACAGAGATCTTACAAATAAACTTGAAATACAGGGAAAAACAGCAGAGGGAACTCTAAATGAAACAAAACTGAGATATAATAATGCTCTGCTCATTCAGGAGATCGGTCAAGCAACTTCATCAATTCTAATCTCTAGAGTATATATTAAAAATGTTATTCGAATTCTGGAAAATCGATCTGGTTATGATCGCTGTCTAATTATGATTTCCAATCAAGCTAAGACAGAGTTGGTTTACTCGGATAGCTATGGATATACAAATAAACAAAAGAATATTTTAAAGGATACCATCTTTCATTTAGATAATAAAAATTCTAGGGGCCCCTTTGTTGTCGCTTATAAAGAACAGAGACAATTCTTAGTGGATGATATGACAAAAATAAAAAACCAGCTATCGAGAAGCAGCCAGGACTTTCTAAATCAAATGGAAGGTGAGTCAATGATATGTGTTCCTATTGTTTATGAAAAAGAGTCTCTGGGTATATTAGCTGTTGATAATAATGTTTCGCGAAAACCACTTACCCAAAGTGATATAAATTTACTAATGGGAGTAGCTTCGCAAATGGCTGTCAGTATCGTAAATGCAAGATCATTCCAAAAGTTAAAAAATAGTGAAAGAAAATATAGAGACCTTGTTGAAAATGCGAATAGCATTATTTTACGGCTAGATGTGAATGGTAACATTATTTTTTTAAATGATTTCGCCCAAAACTTTTTCGGATTTTTTTCAGAAGAAATATTGGGAAAGAATATAGTTGACACCATTCTTCCTGGCTTTCAGCTTATCCAGAATGAACTGGAAGAGCTTCCAGAAGCCCCTGAAAAGAAGCCAAGTAAGCATATTGTGAATGAAAATAGTTACACGAGAAAAAATGGAGAAATTGCCTGGATCGCTTGGACCTATAAAGCTATATTTGATGATAAGGGTGTCTTTCGTGAAGTTCTTTGCATTGGCAATGATATATCTGAACTTAAGCATGCTGAAGAAGGAAAAAAGAAACTTGAAATTCGTCTCCATAGAGCACAGAAAATAGAAGCTTTGGGCACACTTGCCGGTGGTGTTGCCCACGATTTAAATAATGTTCTGTCGGGTATTGTAGGGTATCCAGAACTGATTTTGATGAATCTACCGGATCAAAGTCCCTTGAGAAAATCGGTATTAGCAATAAAGAAATCAGGGGAGAAAGCGGCGGCAATAGTGCAGGATCTTTTGACTCTTGCGAGGAGAGGTGTCATTTCCAAAAATCCAATAAATTTAAATAACATCGTCACTGAATACATGCAAAGTCCTGAATTCACCAAATTAAAATCTTATCATCCTAATGTAGTATTTAAAGCGCATCTTGAAAAAGATCTTTCCTGTATCCTCGGGTCAACGGTTCATTTTTCTAAAACTTTGATGAATTTAGTTTCCAATGCAGCAGAGGCAATGTCTGATGGTGGAGAGGTAACCATTTCCACTCAAAACATGTTGATAAAAAAACCGATTAAAGGGTATGATGTAATTAAGTCTGGGGAGTATGTGGTATTAGCTGTTGAAGATAATGGATCAGGTATTAAAAAGACGGATTTAGAAAGGATATTTGAGCCATTCTACACTAAAAAAATTATGGGAAGAAGTGGGACTGGACTTGGAATGGCAGTTGTATGGGGAACGATAAAAGATCACAGTGGAAAAATAGATATCCAGAGTATGATTGGAAAGGGCACCAAAGTTATTTTGTATTTACCTAAAAGTAATATAGAATTGTCTCCAAATGAAACGCCCATTAAATTCGAAGACCTACTGGGTAATGGTGAATTCGTGTTGGTAGTGGATGATGATTTTGAGCAGAGAGAAATTGCAACAAGTATGCTGGAGACCTTAGGATATTCTGTAGCATCTGTGTCATCTGGTGAAGAGGCTATAACTTACTTGAAAAATCACTCGGTCGATCTACTTATTCTCGATATGATAATGGGTTCTGGCATGGACGGCTACGATACATACAAGACAATACATGATCTATACCCAAGTCAAAAAGCGATTTTTACAAGTGGCTTTTCTGAGACTTTGCGTATTAAAGCAGCCCAAAAGCTAGGTGCCGGCGTTTATGTCAAAAAGCCATACTTACTTGATGAAATAGGAAAAGCGATTAAGGAAGAGCTAAGTGGCTAATTTAATCTTCTTATATGCAGAGATGAATAGTGAATAATAACTATTTAATGGAAAGTAATTTAGAAACTGTACGCCTAGAGGCAAAAACAGATTTAGAAAAAGTGAAAATTCAAGCCATCTGGGCTGGCATACAGCCAGGTATGCGAGTTGCGGATGTCTGCTGTGGACCGGGTAAGACTACAAAATGTCTTAATCATCTGGTTCAACCAGGAGGATCTACCTGTGGAATAGATATATCGGAAGAAAGAATCAATTATGCAAATAAAATTAACTCAATGAAGGGAATTGAATTCATTTGTGCTGATATTCGTACGCCTTTGGAGAAACTAGGTTTGTTTGATTTTGTATGGATACGATTTGCTCTCGAATATTTTCGTAAAGACTCTTTCGAAATCGTTAAAAACTTATCTGCACTAGTGAAAAAAGGAGGTATCTTATGCCTAATCGATTTAGATAATAATTGTTTGAGTCATTTTGGGTTTCCTTCTGAAATTGAAAATACAATTGCAAAAATCGTTAAACGCTTGGAAGAAAATCATAATTTTGATCCTTATGTGGGTCGAAAATTGTATTCTTTTCTTTATGATCTAGAGTTCAAAGAAATCAATTTATCTGTTTCCGCGCATCATTTGATCTTTGGAAAACTAAATGAAAATGATGCATTTAATTGGATTCAAAAAGTGAAAATTGCTGCAAAGTTTTCTGGGTACAATTTCAGTGAATATGCTGGCGGATACGAAGAATTTTCTGAAAAATTCGTAAATCATTTTGCAAATCCAAGGCGTTTTACATACACACCCGTAATTTGCTGTAGAGGCCAAAAACCTTTTTAAAACTAAAATGTTCTCAGCAAACGATCTATGTATTTTAGATAAGAGTCGAAGTATGCCAAATTTACAGTGAACATTGAGTATACTTTATCATATTTTATGAACTGAGCATCTGCATAAGATACGGGATATATTAGAACGGGAAACATCATTTGTTTATGCCATGTCGAAAGAATAGAAAGAGCAAGTTGAAGAAGGTCTTTTGGCAATAAGGGATCTAAAACAAGTATCTTTATGCAATTTAGTAATTCCGACAGATTTAAGCCAATGTCAGAAACGTTTACAAGCGCAATGGCTTTAACCTTGTAGTTATGCTTCAGTGAATAAACATATCTTTCTCTTTTAAAACCATATTTCTTGAATTCTTGGGTTACTTTTTTGGAAGAAAACACGTTTGGTTCAAGACCTAATGCTTTGATCATGAGCCCGCCAGTCTCGTTTTCATATAAATTCTCAAATGCCATCAGATCTTCCGCACGAGCTTCAGTAAGCTCCCAACCTAAAGGCATTGTCACTATATTCGGATCTTTATTAATAGAACTTAAATATGCATAAGTATCCACAAAAGAAGCTTTAGAGTTTCTCATGTGCTTAGCGGCACCGCCAAATACACGCATAGGAAATCTATTTTCAGGTCTGAAATAAGTAAAAACAAAATCAAGATCCGCTGAATAGATCTCATATGTGTCATTTAGATAATGATGAATTTGGCTGAGCACTTTAATTCCTGCACTGTTTAATTCAGATGTATTCGCAGTATGGTGATGAATCATCCATGTGTTTTCGAAATATCTGAGTGTCGCTATATGGCCAAGAATGCGTCCACTATCCTGGTATATAAAATGTCGTGCAACTCTAGGGGATTCTGTGTAAAGCTTCTTATAAACTGCTCTAATTTGTTCTTTATTGTTCTTGATTAATGAGTATTTCTTGGGATAAATAAATCCAGTTTCGAAAAAAAATCGCCAGAGAGCGTCTAAATCGGCCACATTTGAAAGGTAGGCTTTTTTGTCTTTCGCCTGACTCAATAATGCCAAGAGATTTGTATGGTCCTCAGGATTCATATCTAAATAAACTATACCACAGGTTCTGTATCCTTTAATCAAGTCTTCTTCGCTGATTTTGGTGTGGATCACTTGACCGCTACAACGAATATTGAAGCTATTTGTGAAGTTTATTTGCATTGACGGAATCATTAGGCCAGATATTAATTGGTGGCAGTTTTCCGGCTCTTCCACTAAGAAACCTGAGCCAGAAATCTCGATGATATTAAGGCACATGTTTTTATTAGTAAGAGGATGTGTAAAAATCAATTTAGGAGAAGGAAATAATCGATGTCGTGGACTCCTATATCGCTTTGGTTCTATGCGTTTTATGGAACGATCAAAAGGTTCTAGTACAATTCTTTGTTTATTCTGACTGTTAGATAGCCGGATAATCTTGCATTCACCAGTGTAAATAGCATCAGCGCCATTTGATAATATTGTAGAAACTGGATTATTATCATCCAACCAGCGAAAACGCTGAAGTAATTTCATATGTAATTCAACCCTAAATGAGCTTCCACTAAAGTCGACCAGAAATCCCGAAAAAAGAATACCATTCTGGATCACAGTCGCTTGGATGTCTTGGCAAGGATATCTTAATTTTTTCCGCGCTCTGATAGATATGCATCTCTCTGGTAAAAGAATATCTATTCCAGATTCAGTAACTTGGACTGATTTAGGTACGACTATTAAAAGATCTTGACCATCAGGAAAACGAACGTCTTGGAGTTGGTATTCACTGATTAGATAATGGATATCACTCTTTTCTGGCCAAAGACAAATGAGAGAATCACCATCACTTGGAAGAGGAAATACTGATAGTGTCGAAATGATATCATATTCTGAATGTTTAAAATTGGCTAATATCATATCTTCATTAAAATTGATATAATTTATTATATTTACCAAACGTTCTTTCTTGATTTCTTTCTGTCTATCTGAAACCTGGAAGGTTTTTACTTTTTCAAGTTGGCCATCTACGTTAAACTGAGTGCCATTCGACACACCTGGAAATTGAGGTATGCTACTCATTTTGTTCATCCTTATGCAGCATAGAACGAAAATAAATTGCGAAAATCAGGTTTTAAAAAGTCTGGACGCCCTTAAATTGCTTAAGTTCACGCACATCAAGAATTCAAAGATTGAGGTATCTTTTTTTTATTTCGATGTCAAGTGATGAGGGACAATTAAATTTCCGATTTTTGATTTGAACGAATAGACTACTCGAATCTTCTTTTTTCTCTTTCGAAAGTCGTGGAGATGTTATGATAAGAATTACGTCACGATCTCCATCATGGGTAATGACTGCGCTGGTCGTGTTGATTTTTTCTTTGACCTTTTCGGTGGGGAGCGGTTTCGGAAGGGATGTGACGTCGGCCGACCAAAAGGCCTATCAGGAGGCCCTGGAGGATACGGAGGTGGCAGAGCAATTCGAGATATCCACCAGACTATTGGCAATAGTGCCATTGCATGACACATTAAACGATAAGATACTCCACGGCAGTTCCATCAGGTGGGAAAACCCGGCCAACCCCAAAACCTCGAGGATCCTAGTCGAGACGATTGTGGATCGGAGTGATTATGAAGCATATTATAAGCCCTACATCGGGGAAGAGACGAAGCTTGCGTTGAGCACCTGGGTCACGGTTGTCCCGGAACTGAAGAATTATTTTGTCGGCAAGACATGCCCCCCTACGAGGGAAAGGATTATACAGCTTAAGGGTCTCAATCCGGCAAGAGACTATTCGATCCTTGTGGAGATGTGGGTCTATCCCAAAGACCTGTTCAGGCCTGCGCCCGATCCCGAGATCACGGACCACGAGGGAGAACTATCGGTCAAGATCGCTCAAGACGACTGGACCTTCCCCTCCGATTCCAACGCGTTTGTGACACTCATCGACGAGGTCCTTTACCTGGAGAAAGCATGGATCAGCCCTGTTAAATACAAGGATTGGTTTATCAACGCGGCACAAACCTATTATGATAGGAGCGATCCCGATGTTTCTCGATGGGGGTCTCCGTGGACCCGCCTCGGATACACCTATGACTGGGGTGACCCCAATGATCGTCTGGGCATCAGCGAGTTCAGAGTTGTCTTAAACATGGCGGAGAAAGGGCTGTGGGTGAAGATTCAGGGCGCGGTAGATCTTGAAAAGGATGAAGAGCGGGCCATGTATTTCAGGTGTGTGACCGAGGAAATGGGCGAGGGGGACGTCGGCTGTTTCTTGAAAACGCTGCATTAACCCGCTGTCATCCGAGAAGGGACACGACCAGCCCTTGGTTATCTGAACCGAAGAGGGGAGTATTATGTCTAAAAAGAAGGACATCCTTACGATTGAAGAAGCGGGGGAGCATCCCCGGCTGGAGAAGCGGTCAGTCCACAAACTTACCAAGCGAGGGCGCCATGTCCCGAGCCGTCTGAAACCCCATTTCTCGAAAGGAGAGGTGGGGTTTTGTATTTTAGGACTCCACAGATTCCAGGGGATGACCAACGGCAAATGATTAGACATAATATGGGATGGATCCACCTTCAAGGATTGTAGGGTCTATGTGGATTTGGGTTTGTTTCAAGCATTCTGACGCAATTCAGCAAGAATACAGGGTTTTCCGAGGTCATACCCAGATTTATCAATAAGTGGAAAAACCAAGGCCGATTTTTCCAGTTTTTACTGCTAATATCAGATAGGGTGGAAAATTTGGCCATCTATAGGGAAAATATAGATGCAAAATTCTCCATCTATTCACAATGTTAGTGGTTTATGAATATTACAATTGGAGTTCCTATGACTTGGGAAGAAATGCGAGAATATTTGCGGCATTTGTGGTCATATTATGGCTCATACCACAACCACAAGGAGACAAGTGCTTGGGCTGCTGTTGTGGTTTTTACTATTATTTCACTTCAACTCCCGACAGTCATTAGCAAAGAGATGCTTCTTATAAAAGGATTGAAAATTTTCTGTACATTTTCGGTTATCATATTTTTGGTGGCAGTTTGGATATTCATTATGAAACAATTGGATTTGAGAAAACGCTCGTCTGAAATCCTTTCTGCTTGTGCATTGATAGAAACAGAAAACATTCAAAAACCAAGCGGATACCCTGTTGAAGATAGTTATAAAACAGACCCTCGAGGTATTGGTGAATACCAGTGGGATCACGTTTTACCTGGATTCATTATGGATAAAGCCGATTCTTTGAAAAATTCTGGTGGAAAAGCTGGAAAAACTCTGGATTTGATTAAATACTTTCTTTTGATAATGGCAACCGGAGTCAGTTTGGTAAGAATATGGTGGCCTTTATAGCCCTAACCTCTCTCTTGCAGAGGAGCGCAAAAAGCCGTGCCCGCTGAAGAGCCCGTTGGGCGGACAAACTGAAAGAGGGTCAGCATGAATTTTCGAACATTTTTCTCGAAGCAAGCAGGAAAGCCAACTGGACTTTTCGGTCATCTGATTATGTCCAGGATATTTGACCTAGGTAACGTAGTTCTTAACGATCTGATGAGGGAATTATTGACGTTGCAGGAAGACGATCATGTTTTGGAAATAGGTTCTGGGACTGGAAAGCTCATAAACCAAATGGCAAGACAAGCTCATCAAGGTTTGATCGAGGGTATTGATTTATCCAGCACGATGGTTGATATGGCAAAAAAGAGGAATAAGCAATATATAGCCAAGGGAAAAGTGAAAATCGTTTTGGGTGATTTTAACCAAGTAGAATATCGAGATAACGAATTTGACAAAGTATGTTCGGCAAATACGATATATTTCTGGTCAGACGCGGAATATACCGTTAGGAAAACACAGAGGGTTTTGAGATCTGGGGGAAAGCTGGTTTTGGGTTTTGAGGACAAAGCTCGATTGGCAAAAAGGCAGCTAAACACGAATGTGTTTAGCATATATGATGAGAATGATGTGGCACAGCTTCTATCGGATGTAGGCTTTTCGGAGGTTGAAATCAAGTCAAAGGAAATGAATTCGGCCCTTGTTCATTGTGCTATAGCAGTCAAATGAATGCATGAACGACAGGGTCAATGCAAAGAAGAAAGTACTATACCTCCGCCCAAAGAAAAGTGTACCACCCCGGGGCCCAAATTTTGGGCGTTTTGGGTTTTCAGTTTCTCCTGTTTGGAGTTGGTGGCTGACCGTCGTGTGTTCCTTGAGTCTGCAGCTGCTTAAGGAATTCTTCTTAGAGAATCGCCATCATCTTGCAATGGCATTTTCTGACACGAAAAGGCCTCTCTAAGGTTTCAAAACCATTATTTTTAGGAATATAGAGATTGAATATCAAGATCATAGCCAGGTCCGACCCGGACCCGACTTGCGCTCAGCCATGCAAAAGGCGTCATGATGCGACCCAGGTTCAACAACGCAACCTTTACCAATCCCCCACACGGGAAATGGATACACCGCATGGTCTACCGGTTTTTTGTCCGCTGAGGTGACAGGAGGAAGTCGGCCGGCGTGCCGGTGTTCCTCCATCTTGGTGTACAGAATATGATGGGCCTTATCCTCAACGAAGTATAACGGCATGTTCAGCTCACAGGAACTCCCGGCGGTCTTTACAGGTGCCTGCACTTCACCCGATGTTGCGCCTCCCTTGACTAGACGCTTTCCAACCCAAAGTTACTTCTTTTTAGGCTTTTTATTTTTTTCTTTTTGTTGCTTTTTCTTTTTTTCTTGTCTTTCCTTATCTTTTTCTTCCTTGATTTTATCAGATTTTTTTAAGGCTTTGTTGAGGGCAGACATTCCGCCGTACTTATTGATTTCACGGATATTTTTGTTGACAGCTTCCTTTAATTGCGCCTTATACTCTCTTGGTTCGCCAGACCTGGCCCATTTTCTTTTGCCGGGTCACTTCGATTTCTTTGCTTTTTCTACTTTCTGGTCCCATGTCTCCACTTTTTTCTCAGCTTCTTTTAATCGCTTTCCCAATGAAATCAGATTCTTTTCTTCATTCGTGAGCTGAAGCTGAGATTTCCCATCGCTTGACTCGCCAAAACATGGATCGCTGTATGGGAACGGAAACAGAAAGGTGCTTCCCAGCAAAAAAAGAAAGACCGGCAGGATTTTTTTCACGAGCATGTCATCCCTCCTGTGAATGTCGCATTCCGATACGATGATCATTCGTCCTGGGATTGCTTCGAGTTTCCGATCAAACGTGACTTATCCATTCTACATGATGCAACATGGAACATTACCAAATTGCAGGCGACAAGGGGAAGGACTCCGATCCGTAGGCGTCTGCCTGCGCTGGCATGGTTTCGAATGTGGACTCGCGGCATGCTCTCGATGAACGGGGTAGGTGCGTGTTCACGGGGAGATCCGTTCGAACGTGCGCCTGTCCCGGTCCTGAAGAAACACGTGACTGAACGATCCCCCGGCGGCCTGGTCGAACCATGGAGAGGGCCGCCTGCCGGCAGGCCTCGCACACGCCTGCGTGGATGTGCATCCCGAAAATGTGGTTTCCGGTGCTCGCCGCGGACTCCACGCCCAGAGTGCCCGCGCAGTCCCTGCATCCCCGGATGAACTCCCGCTGACGTTCGAAGATCCCGTCCGTGTCGTAGAAGACCTCGCGTTTTCGTTCCAGGACCTCTCCGGGCTCGCGGGTGGGAGCCTGGGACTTGCCCTCCAGGAACACGTGCTGGAGCCGGGCCACGAGGCGGTCGTCCGGGTCACGGCAGGGCTCTGGGGCCGGTAGTCCCGGTCGTGGTTGAGTTCCCTGACGGTGGCCGTATCCAGCCCGCCATGGTCATAATGATGCCCCCGTTCACGTAGGAAAGGGCGCGCTCCACGGCGTATCCTCCTTCGAGCACGGCGATGTCCGGCTTGAGGCGGGCGTTGAGTTCGGCGTATCTCCGGATCGAAAACGTGATACTGGATATTCAATTGCCTGACAAGGACGGAAAGGCCGTCTATTCAAACCTGATTAAACTAAGGCCGGAGATACGCGTTATCATATAGAACGGATATTCCTCAGACGGTCAGGCACAGGACATAAGTGAAGCCGGGGCCCAGGGCTTTATCCAGAGACCTTTCTCGCTTAAAGTGTTATCAGAAAAGATAAGAGAACGTGATAGGACGTTGCTTTTTGAGTGGCAGGATACCGGAAGACATCTTTGGGCGTCAACAAGAAACGCATAACAAAACGTTGTGGCCAGAAAAAGCTCTTTGGGTCGGGGTGATGGATACGTGGAAGTGGAAGCGGTTTGATGGGGCATTTCGAGGAGCAGGGATGGCAAGGTCTCTTGTTGACGCATACCTCGCCAGTGCCCGGGTAAGAAGGACTTCCGGGTTACGCCGACCAATCGACGGGGAACCCCGGATCATGGCTGAGCTCGTCTTCCCGGTTCAGATGTAGTGTGGTATTTCTCTGGAATACCGGCGATTCCCGGCCTCTCCTAATCTGCATGATTCGATACGACTGTATGTAGTCATGAAGGCCTCCGGCAAAGCCGGGCCTTAATTACCTCTGTGGGCGGTTTCGCCGCTTTGGTTCAGTGATCGGGTTCGGCCGTGCCCTTTTTCGGTGGGACAGGTCAACCGGAGCGGGGTCCGTACAGGAGCCGATCCCTGACCAGATTGAACACGCCCCAGACTGCATCCGGAGCCAGGTGCTCATCGATGCTGCGGTCAAAGAGCACAGTGAGTCGCGGGGGGAACTCGTCGTCTCCTTCCCACAGGAGGCAGTAGAGCGGGATCTTGGGAAACACCTGAAACCGATATGCCACGTCCGCCAGGTCCACCGGCTCCCCCTGCATGCGTTCCGATGCCTTTCGAAAGCCTTCAGGATCCCTTCCGAACCGGGACAGGAGCGGCTGGACATTCAGATCGTGGGGACCGGAAAAAAAGTGGGCGCTTCGAAGCTCCCGTACGCCCACCACCCGGCCCTGAACGGCGGCCGGGGACGCGTTCAGGAGGTACACGAGGCACAGGAGTTCCAGGAGCGGGTCGCTCAAGGGCCTCCATCCGGAAGGGTCCCGGCCCATAATCCTCCGTTCCGTGGTGTCCACGAGCACGAATTCCTTTAGAAAGGGAATGAGAAACCCGGCAGGGGATTTCGGGCGAGCGCCTGCGTTTCGGCAAAGAACATCCGGGTCCCGCTTCTCGAGGGCGTCCCAGTACTCTGAAGGGACCTCTACCGCGCCCCCGGACGGCGCGCGGTCGGGAGGCCGTTCCGCCCGCCTTCGCTTCTGCATGTCAAGGTAGCCCTCGCTGAAGGGGTACGGGCCCGCCCGGAAAAGCCGGCACGGGTAGTCTGCGCAGTCTCTGGAGCAGTGGTCCACTCGCCGGGCCACGGCGCACGCCAGAATGGGGCAGGGTGCACCCAGAATTTGCTTCTGTACATCCCGCTTGTTGGCCGCTTCGACGCTCGTGCCGGGGCCACAGGTGGAACAGAGCCCTTGTACATGAAGGCCGCACACATCACACTGAATACCGCATACTCCAATGGCCATGCCTGACCCTTTCGTTGGTTCCCCGGTTTGCGTTTGATTATGGGACGACAATCAGTCCGGGTCAAACCTTCTTTGAAAAAAGGGCAGATTGAGCCCCTGTCCACAACAGGCCGGTCCGCCGTAAATGTTCCGCGCCTTGCCCGTCACGCTGACGATGGGCACCTCGTCGCGCGACGTGCCCGGAAGACCGTTCCGGACATCCTCGAAACCGAGGCCCTCCAACGACGGGTACTGGGGCCGGAGGGCCTTTGGAAAATCGTCCAGCTTCATCCGCTTGCCATCCTGGTTCAAAAAAGGGTACGTTCTCCGTTTCAGTGCGTGTGCTCTCCTCGGGAGGCATCCAGGGGAAGCGGGATAAGCCGCATCTTCAGCTCACCTGCAGCAGGAGGTGCCCATGTCCCTGACCATGCGACCACCATGATGCGGAGCCGCTCGAAGCACGGCCTCTGGATTCCCGGTTTATTTCCGGAGCGATGATTCAACATGATTCGACATCAATGGAACATCCTGATCACGGTCGCCGCGACCACCCTGATGGCGACCATGGACGCGAGCATCACCAATATCGCCTTTCCGGAGCTGACCCGTGTCTTCGGGACCGAGCTTCCGGTCGTCATGTGGGTAACCGTCGCCTTCATCCTGGTGAGCACGAGTTCCATGCTGATTATCGGAAAGATCGGCGACATGCTGGGCCGCAAACGGATCTTCCTGGCCGGCATCGTGGTGTTCACTCTCGGGCTGGTGGCCTGTTCCCTGGCCGGGACCATCGGTCAGTTGATTCTCTTCCGCGCCTTTCAGGCCGTGGGCGCCGCCATGACCATATCGTGCGGCACGGCCATCGTCACCGAGGCGTTTCCCGCAAGGGATCTCGGCAAAGGACTCGGGTTGCTCGGGATTTCCGTATCCCTCGGTTTCATTGCCGGCCCCATCATCGGCGGACTCCTGCTGGATCTTCTGGACTGGCGCTCCATCTTCTATCTTCGAATCCCCCTGGGTGTCGCCGCCTTCCTGATGGCCCTCGCCTTCCTTCAAAAGGATCCGGCAATGCCCCGGAAGATCCGCCTGGACATCACGGGGGCCGTCACCTCCTCTGCCGGCATCTTCCTGTTCGTCTACGGCCTGACCCAGATGAGACAGTCCGGGCCGCCCACGGTACCGGCCCTTCCGGTCGCCGGTCTCGGTCTGGCCCTGATCGTGGCCTTTATTTTTCTGGAACGCCGGGCCCCGAACCCCATTGTGGACACGAGACTCTTCAAGGACACGATCTTCAGCAGCGCCATCGGGGGATTGTTCCTCATCTTTGTGGCCGCGTCGCCCTACAGTCTGCTTGTCCCGTTTTACCTGATGCGAGGGCTCGAGATGCGGGCCTCCGAGGCCGGCATGCTCATGGCCGCTACATCGGTGGCCACCATGGTCTTCGGTCCGGTCAGCGGGTGGCTCACGGACCGGTTCGGGCGGGTGGGATTCGCCGCCACGGGGGCCGGCCTGCTCACCGCGGCCTTTGTCCTCATGCTCGGGTTCGATCTCGCCACCCCGGTGACATCCATTGCCGCGGTCTTTGTCGTGGTGGGCATGGGCGCCGGCACGTTTCAGCCCGCCAACAACAGCATCATCATGGGAGCGGTGGGCCGGGGAAACCTGGGCACGGCCTCCGCCCTCATCGCCACCATGCGGCAGGTGGGAATGGCCGTGGGAATGGCCGTGAGCGGGACCCTGTTTTCGGCATGGAGAGAAGGACACCAGGAGGCGCTTCTGGGACAGGGAATCGAGGCGGCCCATGCCGCTCGACAGGCCGTGGCCATGGCGTTTCACGATGTGTTCGTCATTGCGCTCGCCATCAACGGCTTCGTGATCCTGCTCTGCCTTCTCCCCCTCTGGACAAAGGGAAAGACACCCCATCGCGGCCGCTCCGGACCCAGACCTCGAATCGCGCTGCCGTGAACAGGGGTTTTCGTGGGGGGCGACAGGCATTTCGCACGCCGTCAAAGACGATCCATGGCTCCATCGTCTGAAGCCCGATGCCAATCGGCGCGGGCCACCGGTGGCCGGGAGAAAGAACCGGGACATGCACAACCAGACAGACCCGCAGCAGGCCCTTACGAGCGACTCCTTGTCCTTTGGAGCGGCGTTTCCCGCGCTCCTCTTGATGACCGGGCTGTTCTACATCAATTTCATGTCGCGGATCAGCCTGGCCCCGCTGCTGCCGTCCATCGAACGGGATCTCGGCTTCACCCACGGCCAGTCCGGAGCGTTGTTCCTGCTGATTTCCTGCGGCTACTTCCTGGCCATCATCTTCTCCGGCTGCGTCTCTTCCCGCATCGACCACCGGGGGGCCATCATCTTTTCCGCTGTGGCCCTTGGGTTGAGCCTGATCGGTATCGCCCTGTCCGAGTCCCTTCCGGCCCTTCGGGCGGGCGTGTTGCTGATGGGTGCATCCGCAGGCTTCTACCTTCCATCCGGAATCGCGACCCTCACTTCCCTGATCAACCCCAGGGACTGGGGAAAGGCCATCGCGGTCCATGAACTGGCCCCGAACCTGAGTTTCGTCACCGTACCGATCGTCTGCGAACTCCTTCTGCTGCGACTGCCGTGGCGCGGCGTCATGGGGCTGCTCGGCGTCCTGTCCATAGGGGCGGGAATGGCCTTCGCGTTCCTGGGCCGGGGCGGGAGATTCCCCGGCCAGGCACCGAGCATCGACGCGGCCCGCACCCTGTTTTCCGTCCCCTCCTTCTGGATCATGGTGGCCCTGTTCAGCCTCGGAATCACCGGAAACCTCGGCATCTTCAGCATGCTTCCATTGTACCTGGTGGCCGAACGGGGGATCGAACGCAACTGGGCCAACACCCTGATCGCGCTCTCCAGGCTGTCGGGTCTTTTCATCGGCTTCATCGCCGGCTGGGTGAACGACCGGCTGGGTTCCAAAACCACGCTCATCGGGGCCATGGGATTGACCGGGCTCTGCACCATCTTCCTGGCCATCGCCCCGGACCGGATTCTGGCGGTCCCGCTGTTCCTGCAACCCATGGCGACCGCGTGTATCTTCCCTCCGGCCTTTGCGGCGCTGGCCCGTGTGGGTCCGGCTGCCACCCGGAACGTTTCGGTCTCCTTCACGGTGCCGGCGGCCTTTCTGCTGGGCGGGGGCCTGGTCCCCATCACCATCGGGGCCATGGGGGATGCATGGTCCTTTTCCATGGGGATCGGCCTGTTCGGCACGCTGATCCTCTGCGGCATGGTGCTTGCCGCCTATCTGAGGCTTCCCTCTCCGGAGTTCGCACCGGAAAAATGACAGCGTCGTGAAAGGCCCGGAACCGGGAGATCCGCCCTGAGTTTTCCATGGGTCACGGCCTAGCCGGCGGCGGTCGATCGGGGTGTTGCGGGGCCGTCCATTTTGGTGGAATCCTGAAGGCCCTGCTGATATGGATGTGAATGGAAGGTTGAGACGTGTCCGTGACCATACATCGATGAAAGGAGACCACATGAATCTGAACGAAGCCGTGCAGCAAAGGAGAAGCATTCGGGCGTTTCTACCGGATCCCGTGCCCAGGGAACGGATCACCAGGCTGGTGGATCTGGCCCGGTGGTCGCCTTCGTGGGGCAATACGCAACCGTGGGAGATTGTCGTGGCGGACGGAGAAAAGGCACGGTTCCTGGCGGATGCATTTGAGGCGGAGGCGAAAAAGGGAGCGGCACCTCGGCCGGACATCATGATGCCGGGAGGCTTCCCTTCTCCGCACAAGGACCGGTATGTCGGACTGGGGAAGGCCCTGTTTTCCAGCCTGGGGATTGAGCGGGGGGATAAAGAGGCTCGATCTCAGCACTCCATCAACATGTACCGGTATTTCGGGGCCCCGGCCTGTGTCTATTTCACGATTGATGGCGAATTGAATGAGCCTTACGCCTGCCTGGATATCGGCTCCATCGGCACGACCATGTGCTATGCCGCTCATCAGGAAGGGCTCGGAACCATATACCTGGCGGCGTCTGTGCACTTTCCGGATATCATCAAAAAGACCCTGGATATCCCTGAACCAAAGAAAATCGTCATCGGAATCGCGATCGGATACCCGCACCCATCGGCTCCGGCAAGTCTCTTCCGAAGCGAGCGCGAATCCGTCGAGAGCATCCTTCGCTTTGCGTAGGTGATCAAGGCGCCAGACCCGCCGGCCGATGGTCCGAATCCGCTCCCGGCGGATTCACCCGGAACGATGGTTCTCCCCCGTCTGCCGCGTCTCGGCGCCCTTGGGGTCTGTGTGGATAACGCTGTCCATCAGCGGCCTTTTTCCATGGAGACGAGTTCGGCCACGAAGCTCCCCACCATGACCTCGCTCTCGATGCGCACCGGGATGGACAGGCCGTCCGCCGTGACCCACACCTTGAGCCGGGAATCCCTCTTTTGCTCGAACACGCCGCCCATGTGCGCCAAGTCCGGCTCCACCAGGAAGGTGTCGTAGGATGCGCCTTTCACACGAATGGTCTCTCTTCGAACCACCGTGGCCTTGCCCATGACGCATTTTTTCCCGTCCGTCACCGGCAGTTTCAGGACGAGGCCCTCACGGAGGTCAAAGAGACGGAAGGCATAGAATACGGAGAGGAGATCGAACGAGCCGGGAAGGATGGCGATGGGCTCGCGCACATCGTCCCGATCCGTGTATTGGGCCGTACAAGCCTCCCAGTCAAAGGGGACGACCACCCGCCGATGCCGCTTGCCGTCCTGTCGCTTGGTATACAGCAGAGAGCGGGTCATGGCAGTGTCGGCGTACCCCTCCAGTCGATCCCGGACCTTGTAGAAGATATCAGCCAGTTCGGAGGTCGTTGCGGTGAAGGAGAAATGATAGGATGGGGAACCGTTCACGCGGGTCATGGGATGGACCTCGAGGGTCCCCTCTCCCGCATGGATGAAGGCCCATCGGACGTGAAAGGTGAGCTTTTCTCCAGGGCTGAAGGGGGCCTCTCTCTTCCCGGCCTCCGCCGGAAGAGGGAAGAAGACGAGGACGAGAAGGACGAGACATGTGAGGAAACGACAGACCATGGATGGCTGTTTACCATGAACGCACGGAAAAAGCCATGTGCGGGGCCGGTGATCACATGAGCCATTGGGCCGGTACCCGCTTGCCCGCCGGAATGGTGGTTTCTCCTTCGGGAATCGCCACGACGGCCTGGGCCTCCGCCATATCCCGCAGCCGGCTGGGTCCCCGAAGGGGGTGAAACAGGAGTCCCTCCGGTTGCAGTTCAAGGCGGCCCCACAGGTACTGGGTCCAGTCCTCGCTTCTGCCGTGGACGGCTTCCGCCATCCGGACGGACATGATCGGCAGGCCGACCCTTACCCTCCCCGAGAGCCGGAGCAGACCCGGGAGTGCGATCTGCAAGAATCCCATCAGGTTCGACGGCGGTCCGCCGGGAAGGATGAAAACCGGCGTCTTTCGGAACAGGCCGAAGCCCACGCCCTTTCCCGGACCGATTCGAATGCGGTGGAACACCGGTTTCCATCCCATGCTTTGAAGAACGCCGATCACCCGGTCCCGGTCGCCGGTCCACGCCCCGCCGCTGGTGATAACGGCGTCGGCTTCAGCCAAGGCGAGTTCCAGCGCAGCAGCGATCTGGTCCGCGTCGTCCTGAACCACCCATCGTCGCGTGGTGAAACCGTAGCGCCTGCACCAGGCGTTCAGCGTGGTGAGATTGCTCGCGTAGAGCTTCCCTTCCGGCAGGGGTTGGCCGGGGATCACGACCTCGTCTCCGGTGGCCATGATCGCCACAGACGGGGTTCGATACACGATTGCTGCCTGCTGTCCCGCGGCCGCCAGCAGGCCTGCCAGGCCGGGGGTGATGACCTGTCCCGGCGATACGATGGTCTCCCCGATGGCGACATCTGACCCTTTTTTCAGTATGTTTCTGCCGGGTTCGGCCACATTGAGGGCCTCGACCGTATCCTGACGGCGCGCGGTGAATTCCTCGGACAGGACCGCGTCGGCGTGGTCCGGAATCCGCGCGCCGGTGAGGACCCGGACGGTCGTCCCCGGGGCGATTCCGAGTGGGTCCTCTCCGCCGGCTGCGGCCAGGCCCATCATGCGCAAGGGGACAGGCCGATGGGGGGAGGCATGCCGAATATCCGACGAGATCACGGCATATCCGTCCTTGAGGGAGGCGTTGACCGAAGGAGAGTCCACTAACGCTTCCAGGGCATCGGACGCCACCCGGTCCACGCAGTCCTCCAGGGCAACGGTCTCCACGCCCAGAGGAACCAGGCAGCCCAGGGTCCGTTCCAGGGCCTCTTGAATGCCCAGGGTGATCGGTTTGATTGACATGGTATTCCCCTTCACGTCCTGGATTTTTCTCGAGGATTTCTTTCCATCGTCATTGTATGGACCGTGGTTTTTCCGCTTTGGGTCTCCGCGTTTACCGAGGCCAACAACAGGCCATACATATCGTTGGTGAATGGGCTCCTTTGCCCGGAGGCAAAACTCCTTCTGACCATGGTCAACCGCCTTTTCGCAGTGGGATTTGGGAGTGATTCATGAATCGAAATCCGTGATCGGGCGACTGCCTCTCCCTCATGCAAAAGGTTGACAACATCCCTGCCCAAGGAATATCTATCCTTATATCACTTGTGATATATAACAACATTGATATGCGAGCTGCCCGGTCAGGTCAAGACGATACACTTGGACATGGTTCGATCCATTCGAATGGCTCGGCCTCGGTTGTATTTGGAAATATACATCTTAATTGAAAGATAAATTCACAGTGAGCTTCATAAAGTCGATGTCAATCCCTACTAACGTAGCATTTGATCAACAAAAAAGGATAGCAGCTTTCCCCCCCGAGGGGGTACGGCAACCTCGGGAAGACGCACGCAAAAGATCTGACGTGGTGTTCCTGAATGATTTCAACCGCGATCTCGAAAAAAACGCACAGCTCAGCCGACTGAACGAGGAGTATCTCAGCAAAAAAATGGCGGAACTTGACGGGCACCTTCCGATCTTCATGAATGCCTATGAATACACTCGAGCACGACTTCACGAACTCCTTTTGATTTGTGCCGCCAACTATGCAAACAACTGCGAGTACGGTGCCGTGGGAGATCTCATGTTCAATCCCAGGCTCATCCTGATCCACATCAAAGAATGCAATGAAACGGCTATTAAAGAGCGTCATATGGCCCTGACCCAACAGTTCTCAGGGAAAGCGGAGACACCCTTAGGGGTTATACACTGGCTCAAAGAGGAGACGATCCTCGATATAAAGAAAAAGCCTCTGATTCCCCATTCGTACGAAAGACTGGAGAAGGGTGATTGTATCTCCAAGGTCTATCTGGATTCCGTGCGGGAGCGGGCGGTCCGGATCGCGGATCTGAGCGCTCATCTCTGCTCTATGGGACTTGAGGACCGGTTGGGGCTGGATAACTGGCTCAACAACGCCAGCCCAAAGGACAAAGCCCTGTTGGAGTCGAGACTCCTTCGCGTTGACTGGAAGTGGTTCCGGGAATTGGGTTCGTTGATCAGATGTCCGGATGTTCGGCCTTTCCGCCCTGAAGAAAGGGCGCGTTGAAGGGACGCATCGAAAAGCAAAACGCCGTCACTGCGGTTGGGAGTAAAGATAGTCGCCACTGAAAACGGGGAGTCCCCTGAACGTCATGGGTGGAAACCAGGGGGCTATACTGAAAGGGACGGAACGGACCGTACCTGAAAAAGGCCTTCGAGATATCGGGTCAACGCGTCCCTCGATTCCTGCATCATTTCAACGGTTCTGACCTCGACAATGATCTTCTGAATCCTCCACATATCGAGCATATCCAGCACATGACGCCAGTCGAGGGTCCCGTCTTCCAATCCAATGTGCTCGTCGCGCCTGCCCGAGTTGTTGCTTGCGTGAACGTACACCACCCGGTTCCTCACGCATTGGACAAACTCATCGATATCGCATCCGAGCCGGCCCCTTCCGTAACCGTTGTTGAGGTGTCCCAGGTCGAGTACGTATCCCAGGTCCGGGAAACTGTCCAGGACATCGTATGCATACTCGGCAACCAGCATGCTGTTGGATTCGTACATCATCTCCACGCCTAAATCCGCCGCGAAAAGAACCACATCCTTCAATTTCTTCTTGTCTTCCGGGGTCAGAATTCCATCCGTGAGATGAAATACGAATTGTCGCGCTCCAAGAATTCGGCAGACATTGACCTCCGCGGACAGTATGGCGAGGTTGGCTCTCGTAAACGACCCGTTCGGATCGAACACTCCGGCCGTTCCGGAATGGAGGCTCAGGTCGAAGCCATCCATGTATCGTTTCACTTTCTCCAGGAAATACGTATTGAAATGGAGTTTGGAGTTCTGACGATTGATTTCAACGGCCTGAAATCCGAGTTCATGGACGGTCTTGTACCATTTGGCCTTGCGGATCACCTGAGTGGTCATTCCGACCACGGGTGGCATGGGCGCTGGCTTCCTCTTTTCGTTGATGAAGGCCGTTCCTGTCAATGGCCTGGCAAAATACCCATCGTTTGCCGCCGGGCGGCGACCCATGGGTATGACGGGAGCAACCGATCGGTCTCCGGACAGTTCCGGTTCCTTCGCCGTTGAGACCGGTCCTCTTCGAAGCCGCGTCCGTTCGGGGCCGTCCCGCATGATAGTCACCTACTTGCCGAAAGGGCACTTGGGGAACGTGCATTTCTTGCAGTTCAGACAGTAACCTCCATCCGCCATTCGAGCCAGGTCACGGCGGGTCACGGCGATACCGGCCAGAAGACGCGGGAGCAGGATATCCAGGCTGGTGGTCTTGAAATAGAGGGCGCAGGCGGGCACCCCGAGGCAGGTCACCGAACCGATCCGGGCGACGAGCGTCATGGCGCCGGGGAGAATCGGCGCGCCGTAGAGCATGTCGCTCACGCCGGCATCGATCAAGGCCTGGCGGGTCACGTCTTCCGGATCCACGGAGAGACCGGCCGTGGTGATGAGAAAATCGACGCCCCTGTCCAGCATACGGCGTATCTCGTGCCGGATCACCTGTCGGTCATCCGGCACGATCACGGCCTCCTTGATCATGCTTCCCAGTTTTTCAACCTTGTTCCGGACAATGGGAATGAACTTGTCCTCGATCAGTCCCCGAAAGACCTCGGTCCCTGTCACCAGGACACCCACATGGGCCGTTCGCAGTGGATGAACGCTGAACAGCGGACCCTCCTCCAGTACCCTCATCGCCTTTTCAAAATGCGGACGGGGCAGAAAGAGGGGAATCGCCCGTGTGCCTGCAAACCGGCGTTCCAGGCTGACTAATGAAAAGGCCTGCCGGGAAGAACACATGACCCCGGGCACCAGGTTGAACAGCTCGAGCCGGTACCTGTCCACGTTCAGAACGCCGTCCCAGAGGGCCGTGAACTCGACCTTTCCTTCACTCGGGTGCTCCGTGTACCCCACGCCCTCACCGGCCATGGCCGGGGCAAAGGCCAGGGCGGCCTCGTCTTCGTGAATCCAGTCCCGATTCGGTTCCGTCCCTTCCACCGTATAGACGATGCCCCGCCCCATCTGCTGAAGACGGCAGACGTCTCCTGCGGTCAGTTCCTGCCCTCGGCGGAACGCGGGTCCCTTTTCCCGACCCGGCACGATACGGGTCATGTCACTCAAGGCATGCTTGCCCACGGCGTCCTCGACCGGCATGGCATGGACAAAGTCCGGCTGCCTCCATGGGGTTCCGTCCAGAGAGGCGTCCACGGTCACGTAAGGCGCGTCCCCCTGGCAGCCCCTGCAGATGGCCCCGTCGGTCACGGGATAGGCCTCTCCGCACATCACGCAGATCCTGAAGCCCTTGCGGCGCTGCACCCGAATGAAATCCGGATCGAGCTGCACGGTTCCGATGCCGCATACCCGGGTCCCGGCATCCAGGATCTCGGCCATGAGTCGGCCGAAATCCTGCTCCTGCTTTGGCTTGAGCTTGAAGTACCAGTCCTTCAATTCGGGCCATGCCTCGATTTTGCGGGCATCCACATGGACACGCACTCCCCTGCCGCCGGTCTTCTCATAGAGCGTCACCGCGTAACGGCCCATGTTGATCACCTTGAGCCATCCGTTTCCGATGGTGCACGGGGTCAGCAGTTGGACCGCATCGGGCAGGCAGGCCGGAGTCTCGCATAGGGCGTCAAACAACTCCCCCTCGGGCAGGTTCCTCTGCGCCAGGTCCACCATAAACCCTCCGACCACCATGCCGGGGGCTATGTGACCGTGAAAACGCCTCACCTGTTCGAGGTACTCCTCACAGGTGTAGGGGCCGATGGTCTTGACCGGGGCCTCGACAGCCCCTCGATTCCAATTCGCTACGTAATCATCTCTTCCCATGGTTCAACCAGCTTCTCTCCTGTCACGCGGCAAAGGGGCATTCCTTCGTTGCACTCGAAAAGGGTTATCGTTCGCGTCTTCAAGGTGCTGAGGGGCGCCATGATCTATCGGACGATGGCCCTCTGCTCTTGAGGAAGCGGCGCCGGGACCGGCCCTCCGGTCATCTTCTTCACCGCACCGAAGCGCGGGGGGCAGGCCTCGAAGCACGTCCCGCACTTGATGCACGTGTCCTGATCGATGACATGGATCTGGTTCTTGCGGCCATCGATCGCCTCCACCGGGCACTTCCTCTGGCAGATCATGCACGCCTTGCACAGTTCGGGATCGATGTAGTAGGAGACCACCTCACTGAACAGCCGGTCGATCTCCTCCCGGGTGAACAGCGCGTCGTATTCTTCTTTTTTTGTGAGGCGCGACTCCAGTTTCTCCCGTGTGGCCATCTTGATGTACGGAACCAGTTTCCTGACATCCTCCAGCCTGGATCTCCATTCCTCCCGATCCAGGCCTTCACGTATTCCAATCGGACCCAGTTCTTTGATTTTTTTGCTGAACTGATTCACCACCTCGGTAAAGACATTCCCCTCACCGGCGGACATGAATTCGATTCTCAATCGATCCGGATCCAGCCCGATGTATTCCAGAATTCGTTTGCACAGAAGTGCCGTTGTGAGGGCGTGGTAATTCCCATGGGTGATATAGTTGCATTCATTCAGGCGGCATCCGCCGATAAATACCCCGTCCATTCCGTTCGAGAAGGCTCTGAGTACGAAGTCCAGATCGATCCTGCCGGAACACATGACGCGAATCAGCCTGATTTCAGTCGAATATTGTAGTCTGGAAACTCCAGCTAGGTCTGCGGCCCCGTATCCTCACCAGTGGCATACGAAGCCCAGAATCCTGGGTCTAAATGCGCGTCCTGCACTCATCCCTTCTCACCTCCCTGATCCGGACCTTCCGGCTCTGTCTCATGTCCTTCCACCGCATCCGTCTATCCATCTCCCACGGCCACATCCACCGGCGAAAGCACCTCCTCCTCCGGAATGGCCGCATCGATCTGGCTCTCGATCTCTTCATCGGTGAAATGCTTCAGCACGATCGCCCCGGTCGGGCACACGGCATTACATATTCCATCCCCCTTGCATATCACCGGGTTCACCACGGCCTTTTTCCCCTGCTTTGTCTCGCGGAATTCGATGGCATGGTAGGCACATACGGAAATACAGGCCCCGCACCCCATACACCTCTTCTCATTCACCTCGCAGACCGCGCCCGAGACCGTGACGATATCGTGGGAGAGCAGGGTCAGGGCGCTCCCTGCCGCGCCGTAGGCCTGGTTGATCGCCTCCGGTATGTGCTTCGGAAAGTGCGCCGTGCCACAGAGATACACGCCCTGGGTCGCAAACTCCACAGGACGCAGTTTGACATGGGCCTCCTTGAAAAAACCGTCCGGCCCCAGGGAGATCTTGAACTGCTGCGCCAGGTCCGGGTTTTCCTCGGAAGGAATCACGGCCGCGGACAACACCAGGACATCGGCGTCCATGGCCAGTTCCCGGCCCAGGATCGGATCGGTCGCCGATACCCGCACCACCGCACGGCCCTCCACCTCCATCGCTTCCACCTCGGGCGGATTGTCCGGTTCGTACCGGATGAACACGACATCCCGATTGGAGGCCTCCCGGTACGCATCCTCCATCAATCCATAGGTCCGCATATCCCGAAAGAGGATGGTGACATCCATGCCCGGGTTGATCTCTTTGAGCTTCAGGGCGTTCTTGACCGCCTGGCTGCAGCAGACCCGGGAGCAGTAGTCCCGGTCTTCGTTCCGGCACCCGACGCATTGGATCATCACCAGGCTTCGCGCGTTGATCAGCCCTTCTTCTCCTCCGGCGATCCGCGCCTCCAGTTCCAACTGAGTCCACACCCGGTCGTTTTCACCATAAAGATACTCCGTGGGGCGATACTCATTCGCACCGGTGGCGATGACCGCGACCCCGTGCCGGATCTCTCCGGCCCCCCTCTCCGATGTCACGCGGGTCACG